>ERZ1034363.378-NODE-378-length-31636-cov-4.258025_pt1 | contig 31636 bp, 33 predicted proteins | sample MGYA00520616_ERZ1034363 | MGnify/ENA primary metagenome ERZ1034363 (study PRJEB33736, sample SAMEA104284506) | Azolla filiculoides | biome: Urban; feature: Water surface; material: Ditch water | place: Netherlands | collected 2015-10-28 | depth 0-0.1 m ... | reverse complement strand
GAAGGCGTTATGGCAGGCATTGGTGGCTTTGGTGCCATGTTCGAGATTTCCAAGAAGTACAAAGAGCCCGTGCTGGTATCCGGTACGGATGGCGTGGGCACCAAGCTGCGCCTGGCCTTTGCCTGGAACCGTCATGACACCATCGGCCAGGATCTGGTCGCCATGAGCGTTAACGACATTCTGGTGCAGGGTGCTGAACCGCTGTTTTTCCTCGATTACTTTGCCTGTGGCAAGCTGGACGTAGATACCGCTGCGGCCGTAGTGGGCGGGATTGCCAAGGGTTGTGAGCTGGCCGGCGCCGCATTGATCGGCGGTGAAACCGCCGAAATGCCGGATATGTACCCGGCCGGTGAATACGATCTGGCCGGCTTTGCTGTTGGCGCAGTCGAAAAGTCACAAATCATTGACGGCAAGAGCATTAAAGCCGGTGACGTGGTTCTGGGCCTGGCCTCCAGTGGTGCCCATTCGAATGGTTACTCGTTGATCCGTAAGATCATCGAGCGTAGCGGTGCCAAGCCAACCGATCTGCTTGATGAGCAATCGCTGGGCGATCTGGTTATGGCCCCAACCCGCATTTATGTGAAGTCTGTGCTGGCTGCTTTCCAGGCACTGCCGGGCGCACTGAAGGGTCTGGCGCATATCACCGGCGGCGGTATCACTGAAAACGTGCCGCGCATTCTGCAAGCCGGCCTAACCGCCGAGATTCAACGCAACAGCTGGGAGCGCCCTGTGCTGTTCAACTGGCTGCAAGAAGCAGGTGGCGTGGCCGATGATGAAATGCACCGCGTATTCAACTGCGGTATCGGCATGGTGATTGTGGTTGCCCCTGAAAACGCCGATGCCGTGAGCAAAGTGCTCGCCGAGCATGGCGAGCAGGTCAGCCGTATTGGCACCATCCGTGCCAGCCAACCGGGTGAAGCGCCCACCGTTGTGGTTTAAGCCTGTAGAAACTCAGCAACGCGCCGACCCACCAGGTCGGCGTTGTTGTTTTGGAGGCAGTCAAAAGCTTCACAAGCAATCGAGTTGGTTAGCCATGTGATCTGGCGTTTGGCTAGTTGACGTGTGGCGTAGATGCCGCGTTCTTCAAGTTCTTTAGCCGGTAGTAAGCCTTCGAGCATCTCCCATGCTTGGCGGTAACCGACACAACGCATTGAGGGTAGTTCAGCGTTGAGCGTGTATTTGGCGCGGAGTGCTTCGACTTCTTCAACGAAGCCATGTTGCAGCATGAGTTTGAAGCGCAAGGCGATTCGTTCATGTAACCAGGCGCGGTCGCTGGGTAATAGGGCGAGCGATAGAAATCGGTAGGGCGGTGCAGCCTGCAGCTGTTGTTCGGCATACAGTGCGGAAGCAGGGCGGCCACTCAGTAAACAGATTTCCAGTGCGCGCTGGATGCGTTGCGAGTCGTTGGGTGCCAGGCGTGCAGCAGTGACTGGATCAAGCTTGGCTAGTTCTTCATGGATGGCAGGCCAGCCGTGTTGCTTGGCACGTACGTCAATCTCGGCGCGTAACGTCGGATTAGCTTGCGGTAAATCCGACAGACCTTCTAGCAAGGCTTTGATGTAGAGCATGGTGCCGCCAACCAGTAGCGGTATGCGACCTCGTGCCGTGCTATCAGCCATGGCTGATAGAGCCTCATCGCGAAAGCGTGCAGCTGAGTAACTTTCTTCCGGGGTGATCACATCGACGAGGGCGTGCGGATAGCGCATTAGCGTTTCGGCATCGGGCTTGGCGGTGCCGATATTCATGTCCTTGAAGACAAGGGCTGAATCAACACTGATCAGGTCAATCGGATATTGGTCCGCCAGACGTAATGCCAGGTCGGTTTTGCCGCTGGCCGTGGGGCCAAGCAGCAGAATGGCGGGGGGCAAAGCCGCAGATTTATCGGACAACATCAGCGTCCATGCAGAAATAGGGCGTCAATCGCCGGTAAGTCCACCAGAATCCAGGTGGGGCGACCGTGGTTGCATTGGTCGGCACGCTCGGTCTCTTCCATTTGACGCAGGAGTGCATTCATTTCGGTCAGACTCAGACTATGGCGCCCACGAATGGCGGCATGACAGGCACAAGTGCCGAGCAGGCGTTCCTGCCGTGCGAGAAGGTTAGCCTGAGCTGGCGAGTCCTGTAGGGTATGCAGCAGTTCTTTGAGAAGTGTTTCGGCATCAACACGGCCCAGACCAGCGGGTACCTGGCGCACAACCAGTGTATTGGGCCCGGCTTCGGAGATTTCGAGCCCCAGTGCTGCAAACTCACTTTGGTGCTCGTGATAGGTGGCAATAGCCAGGTCATCCAGAGCAACGGCCACCGGAATGAGCAGTGGCTGACGTGGTGGCTGGCTTAAGCTACAGGCGGTTTTGAGCTTCTCATACAGTACGCGTTCATGCGCGGCGTGCTGGTCGATGAGGATCATGCCTTGTGCGTTTTGCGCGACGATGTAACGGTCGTGCAGCTGGCCGATGGCATAGCCCAAGGGCGGAATTTCCGAAGGAGCAGTATTGAGCGCCAAACTGGGTAATGAGTTAGCGGTGGGGGTATATGCCTGCATTGCTGCTGCATGATGTGCGGCTGTGACTGAACTCTGTGGCTCGGTATAAAAGCTGCGGGCTTGCGCTAGGCCAAGGCCCTGTTGTTGCATGGTGGGCGCGTAGGTGTTGGCAACGCGATCCAGCGTAATGGGTGGTGCGGTCTCGGTGCTGGCAGCTAATACCTGTTTTAGGGCGTGGTAAATAAACTGATGCACGGCGCGGCTGTCGCGGAAGCGTACTTCAGTTTTGGCGGGGTGGACGTTCACATCTACTAGCGCCGGATCAATGCTCAGGAACAGGCAGCAACCCGGTTGGCGGCTACCATGCAGCTGGTCGCGAAAGGCTTCACGGATAGCGTGTTGAATTACCTTGTCGCGTACGTAGCGCCCATTGACGAAGGTGTGCTGTGCTTCCCGATCCGACAGAATCGCAGTGGGGATCATGGCCCAGCCGTTGAGTTGCAGCAGATCATTGCCGACGTCTATGGCGCGGCAAGCCTTGAGAAAGGGATCGCCCAGTACCTGGCGGATTCGTCCCTCAGCGTTATCGGCTGGCCAGTGATGGCTTTCTTTACCATCTCGACTGATCGTAAAGCTAATTTCCGGGTGGGCGAGCGCCTGGCGACGAATGGTCTCCATGCAGTGCGCTTGCTCGGTGGCGGCGCTTTTAAGAAACTTGCGGCGTGCGGGCGTGTTGAAATACAGGTCGCGCATTTCCACGACGGTACCGGCCGGTAGGGCGTCTGGCGTTAATTCTCCATCGGCACTGATGCGCCAGGCATGATCGGCTGTGCGGGTACAACTGACCAGCGAAAGACGGGAAACACTGGCGATCGCCGCCAGGGCTTCGCCCCGGAAGCCCATGGTGCTGACCCGTTCAAGGTCGTCTAGAGAGCGAATTTTGGAGGTGGCGTGGCGGGTGAGCGCCAGGCCGAGTTGGCTTTGATCAATGCCGCAACCGTTGTCGCCAATACGGATCAGGCGCATGCCGCCTTCTTCCAGATCAATGCGGATGCGGTTGCTGCCGGCATCTATGGCATTTTCCAGGAGCTCTTTAAGTACCGACGCCGGACGTTCGACCACTTCTCCTGCGGCTATCTGGCTAATCAGATGGTCGGGCAGGGCACGAATGACAGGTTGGTGGTTAGAAGCGCTCATCAACGGGATTATAGTGGGATCGGCTAAAATAGCGGTCTTAGTCTTTGACCAATAGAAATGACCCCGCTATGGAATGGCTTGCCTCCTTTACTGACCTTGTCTTGCATCTGGATAAACACCTGGTGTTTTTTGTCCAGCAATATGGCGATTGGGTCTATGCCTTGCTGTTTGCGATCATTTTTACCGAGACCGGGGTTGTGGTTGCGCCATTTCTGCCGGGGGATTCCCTGTTGTTTGTGGCTGGGGCATTGTGCGTTACTGAAGGCATGAGCCTGCCACTGTTAATGGTCTTGCTGGTCGTGGCGGCTATTCTGGGTGATGCAGTGAATTATTCGGTGGGCCGCTGGTTTGGCGTGGCGTTGATGACGCGTACACGTCTGATCAGCCCGGAAAAGATCAAATACACGCAGGACTTCTTCGAGAAGCATGGCCCTAAAACGATTGTGATTGCCCGCTTTTTGCCGATCGTCCGCACCATGGCACCTTTTGTGGCCGGTTTTAGCGGCATGCAGGCCAAGCGCTTTCTGACCTACAACGTTTCGGGCGGGGTGTTGTGGGTAGTGTCACTGACGCTGGCGGGTTATCTCTTCGGGAACATTCCGTTCATCAAGAACAATTTGACGGCAGTGATTCTGGTCATCATTTTTGTATCCATTCTGCCCGGCATTATTGCCGTGTTGAAAGCGCGTGCAGCAGGTTCGAAGAACTAATGTCCGTGATGCGTAAAACCCGCTGTGTCGTTCTGATTTCAGGACGTGGCACCAACCTTTCGGCGATTCTGAAAGCTGCTGCTGCGCCAGACTATCCGGCTGAAATGGTTGCCGTGATCAGTAATAAAGCGGATGCCACAGGGTTGCAGTTGGCTCAAGAAGCCAACGTTGCTACAGAGGTTGTTCCTTCAATGGGTGTAACCGATCGGGACATGTATGACCAGGCGCTGTTGGCTGCTATAGACCGCCATGCACCAGACCTCGTTATTCTGGCGGGGTTTATGCGTATTCTGACGCCAGACTTTGTGTCTCATTACGCTGGTCGCATGATTAACATCCATCCGTCGTTGTTGCCATCGTTTACCGGTATGCATACCCACCAGCGGGCGATTGATGCCGGGGTGCATGTGCATGGCTGCACGGTACATTTTGTGACGGCAGAGCTAGATCATGGGCCTATGATTGCCCAGGCTGCCGTGCCTGTTTACGCAGATGACGATGCCGCCAAGCTCGCAGCGCGTGTGTTGAAAGAAGAGCATCGTATTTATCCGGCAGCTGTTCGCTGGTTTGCCGAGGGTCGGCTCAAAGTAATGGGACAGCGCGTGTTGCTATCGAATGAGCCTGTGACACCTAATGTACTGATTGTGCCCAGTTTGGGCTGAAAGAATTTATGAGCAAGAAAAAACCTGCGCCTTCACGCAAACCCACATCGGCTAAGCCATCGTCTACAGAGTCGAAATCACCTGCTGAACTGGCACTACCCCGTCCTTTTGTGGCCCAGGCGATTAGCCTGATGGCAGAGGTGCTCAAGTTCGAGCGTCCGGCTGACAGCGTGCTTTCCTATCATTTCAAGAATCATCGCGAAATGGGTCATGCGGATCGTGGCCGCATCGCCGAATTGGTTTATGGCATTCTGCGCCATCTGCGTAGTCTGCGCGATGTGGTGGCACGCTCGGAACCACCAAGCCCGAGCGAAGCACGTTATCTGGTGCTGGCGGCCTTGGTGCGTTTGCAGGCTAAAAATCTGCGTGAGATCGAGCACCTGATTAAAGGTGAAGATACCGAGTGGTTTGGTCGCTTAAAAGCCGCCGGGCAGGAAAAGGGCTCGGCAGCTGTACGCCACGAGTTTCCGGATTGGCTGGAAACGGCTTTATCAGCAATGCCTGCCGATGAACTGGATGCACTGGCGCGTTCGCTGCTGGTATCTGCACCACTGGATTTACGGATTAATCCATTGCATGCGCGTCGTCCGGAGATCTTGGCGCAGCTGGAAAAGCACGGTATTGCCGCCAAAGAAACACCGTTCTCCCCATGGGGCATGCGTCTGGAAGGAAAACCGGCTATTCAGCGTCATCCGGCCTTTGTGAAGGGTGATATGGAAGTGCAGGACGAGGGTAGCCAGCTGCTGGCTGCGCTGGTTGCTCCCAAGCGTGGCGAGATGGTGCTGGACTTCTGTGCGGGCGCCGGTGGCAAGACCTTGCTGATGGGCGCACTGATGAAAAACACTGGCCGACTCTATGCGGCCGATGTGTCTGAAAAGCGTCTGGCTAAGCTGGGGCCACGTGTGGCACGTTCAGGATTGTCTAACGTTCAAACCATTCGTTTGGCACATGAACGGGATGATCGTATTAAGCGCCTGGCCGGTAAGTTTGACCGCGTGCTGGTGGATGCGCCATGTTCGGGCACGGGTACGCTGCGTCGTAACCCGGACCTCAAATGGCGTCAGGGTGAAGCGCAGATTGCAGAGTTGACTGAGCTTCAGGCAAAGATTCTTGAAGCCGCCGCGCCTCTGGTTCGCCCGGGTGGTGTGCTGGTTTATGCAACTTGTAGCTTGTTGCCACAGGAAAACACGCTGATTCAGCAAGCCTTTACAGAAGCCCATCCAGAATTCGAAGTGTTGGATCCTGTAGCTCAGTTGTCAGCGGTAGGTATCGAGTTGCCTTCTGATGCTTTAATTGCAGGTCCGACAGCGTTGCCAGGCCTGCAGCTGTTGCCGCATCGCCACGGTACCGATGGTTTCTTCGCGGCGATTTGGCGCAAGAAGATCTAATTACTGGCCGCCGAATTCTTCGAAGGCACGCATAGTTTCGCCGGCATACATCAGCGATGGGCCGCCGCCCATCATGACGGCTACGGCCAGCATTTCGGCAAGCTCAGCCTTGGTGGCACCCAGTTTGATCAGCGCCTGGGTATGAAAGCCGATGCAGCCATCGCAGCGGGCGGCAACGCCAATCGCCAGAGCGATCAGTTCTTTGGTTTTAGCATCCAGTGCGCCATCTTGCATCGAGGCCTTGTGCAGAGCGCTAAAGCCGGCCTGCACTTCAGGTACCGCTGCACGGAATTGCGCCAGACCTTTGCTCAGATCTTGAGTAACGGTTTTGAAAGATTTTCCTGTCATGATTACTTTCCCTTGGAGAGTGCGCTACTAGCGTATAAATATATAATTACATATAATATACGCCCGTGGTATAAATGTCACGTTAGTTCAACTGGAGAAGCAAAATGACACAAAACGTTGGTGGTCTGGATCGCGTTCTGCGCGTAGTGGTTGGCTTGGTGCTGATCGGTTTGGCGGCAACAGAGACAATTCCGGCATGGGGCTACATCGGTGTCGTGCCTTTGCTGACGGGCTTGTTCCGCTATTGCCCGGCTTATAGCATTTTTGGTTGCAAAACCGGTGGCGGTAGCTGCGGTACCGGTTGCGGCACAGGTTGTAAGACCGACTGCAAATAATCCGCGTTAGCGGGGCGCAAGGAGTTGCGCTAAAGCCCACTCGATGTGCGTTTTTACGAGCGCACTCGCGTGGGTTTTTTTCTGGTTCAGGGCGTTGATGATCGTTTCGCTTGGCGGGGCGTTGCCAAGGGCAATGCTGATGTTGCGCTGCCATTGTTCATAACCGATGCGCCGTATAGGGCTACCCGCCATTTTGTTGAGAAACTCGTTTTCGTCCCAGCTTAAAAGGTTCAGCAGCGTTGCGTTATCAAGGTTGTGTCGGGGCGCGAATTCCTTATCGCCCTCTGGCGTAAAGCGATTCCAGGGGCAAACCAGCTGGCAGTCATCGCACCCGTAAATCCGGTTGCCCATGGCTTTGCGAAATTCTTCAGGAATTTCGCCTTTGTGTTCGATCGTTAGGTAGCTGATGCAGCGACGCGCATCAACCTTGTAAGCGGATGTAATGGCGCCTGTCGGACAGCTATCGATGCATCGCATGCAGTCTCCGCAATGCGATTCAATCGGCGGGTCTGCCTCTAAAGGCAGATCGCAGATCAGTTCTCCCAGAAAGTACCAGGAGCCGTTTCTATCGAGGGAGAGGGTATGTTTGCCTTTCCAACCCAGACCCGATTGAGAGGCCAGTGCTACTTCCATGACTGGGGCGGAATCGGTAAAGGCTCGGTAATTGAAAGGGCCCAAGCACGCTGTCAGTTTGTCAGCTAGCCGTTGTAACCGGTTACGAATGACCTTGTGATAATCGCGGCCTAGTGCGTATCGCGAAACATAGGCAGCGTTAGGCTTTGCGAGTTGCGTTTCTGCGTTGGTTGCAGTTTCCGGCCAGTAGGGTAGGCGAACACTAATGATGCTGAGTGCGCCGGGAAATAATTTGGTGGGGTTTTGGCGTAGCTCTGCATGACGCGCCATGTAGTCCATCGTGCCATGGCGGCCTTGTGCAAGCCAATCGTTAAGGGCTTGGCGATCATCTTCAGGTACGGTGGCAGGGCCAACCCGGACACCGCTAAAGCCAAGATCAGCTGCAATCTGCGCGATCAACTGTCGGCGCTGTTGAGGATCAGGCAAAGCGGGCGCGCCATTGGAGCCAGAGTGCATTAGCTTCATCAGAACCCTCAGCGGGCGACCAAGCGGCGATTTCTTCTGTGCTTAATGGCACAAAGGGGCCTGCCTTGGCTTCAAAAAAAACACTGTTTGGCTCAAGAGCCAGGATGGTGTGGATCGTTCCATGAGGAATATCAATGCCAAAGACCGGGCCGCCCGGAGCAAGCTCAATCGCTTCTTCAATTGCACCGGCATCGTCGAAGCTTAGATAGCCAAAGCGCCCCTGTAAGACGATGATCGTTTCATCCTTGGATGGGTCCAGGTGGCGGTGAGGACGAACGTAAGACCCTGGTTGCATGGCGTTGATCAAGCGGTGCGCAGGAAATTCATCCGTAGGGTGAAAGTTGGCATTTTTGCGTAAGCGGGGAGATGTGCGCGCTTCATTGGCCGTTTGTTGCAACAGTGTTTGATCAATTCTCTGGGTAGGCATGTGATTTACTTGATTACGATATACAGAATAATATAATATGACTAAACTATTCGAAGCGGTGATGCCTGTTAACAAGCCACAATGGCTGGGAGGAATCTAGCATGAAGCGCACTAAAACGGCAGATACGACATTCGTGCCATTGCATGGTTTGGCCACGCTCGGTGCGGGTGGGCTCACGGTTAGCTTGTTTATGTGGTTATTGTTTTTAACACCCCATGCAGGCGTTCCTGTTCCAACTTTTGAAACGCTTCAGGCATATGCCGCGAGTGAGGATTTAGCCTGGTTTTTTGTCAGATCGATCCAGGCTGGCATTCTAGTGATTGCAGTGGTCCATCTTGCACTGGTTGTGTGGATGCTCAAAGGACTTGCTTCCTTCAAACGTTCGCCTCAATTTACAGCGTTCTGGCAATCTCATATGGGATTGCAATGGATGGTGCGCCCGCTGGTGCTAGCAATGCTGGTAAATGTTCTGTTTATCCTGGGCTTGGTCTTTGTCCCGGGATTGTGGGATCTGCGGGAAATGCTCTTTCCGGGGGCTTTACTCGCATTCTTCCTAATTGCGATTGATGCCGTCATTCTCTGGATGGATCATTTGTCCGAGTTGTATCAGAGTCAGTCCGATAGCTCTGGTAGTGGCCTTGCTGGGATGTTTCCTGCATTTACCTTTGCGATGCTGAGCGTGGGCTTTTCTGCTTCTGCTGCGATGAGCCATCATAAAATAACCGCAGGGATTGGTTTTGTCGGTGCTGTGATCCTTATGGTTTTTGCCTTGTTTATTGCATCAGCGCATTTTGTGGTGCAGTTTCCGCGCATGATGAGCGATGGGGTTAAGCCGGCAGCCTCCGGTACATTGTGGATGGCTATTCCTATTTCGACCATTCTTGGAATTGCTGCATTCCGTTTATTAATGAGCGCTCAGCATGTATGGGGTGCACAGGTTGGTAATGTGCTTCCGGCGGCGGTACTTCTGTTGTTCTTGTCTGTGCAGGTCTTCTTTTATCTGCTTGGACGAGCCGTCATGAACCGAAATAATGGTTGGCGATATCTGGTCACAGAATCCCCTCAAGCAGCCAGCTTTTCTCTCATTTGTCCTGGTGTCGGGCTTTTTGTACTGGGTATGTTTGTTGTGTTCCGTGCTCTGATGCCGCTTGAAGTGGTTGATTCAGTAACGATGTGGCTGCCACTTATGCTGCTTATGGTGTTGCAGATGGCAACGTTTGGACTGTTTATCCGTTTGATGCGTAAAGCGATGCCCAAGGGTATTCATTCGCAATGAACTCCAGGTTAAGCGTTCACCGCCGTTGGTATAAATCCCTCTGGTTCTGGTTGTTTTTGTTTATTATTGTGCTCGCGCTGGCTAATTATTTTGCTGGCGCGTCACCAACTTGCCCGGGTTGCTGTCGGGTTTATTATTAGCCATTGAATATTGCTCATGCCAAAGTTACATCGTAAATACTTCCACCTGGTTTTTTCGCTCGTTATGGGCGCTAAGATGGTCTTTGTGATGACCTTTTTCATTACGCTGATCAATCTTGGTTGGGTAGACGGATTTTTTGCCAGCTGGATGCGCGCTTATGTGATTGCCTATTTCATTGCCGTACCGGTTATTTACTACATTGCACCTTTGGCAAGACGATTTGCAGCGCGTTGGGTAGAAACGCCCTAATTCAAGTCATTTAGACTAGCCAGCGAGCGTTGGCTCGGGCAACATATCGAAACTTTTTGAGGTTTCGATGTCTGTATTACGTTTCGAGCTAACTGATGAGCAGGCCACATTAAATCTGGGTGCATCCATTGCCCGGGTATTGCCCGCATTGCCGGAACGTTTTCTGATTACACTGAATGGAGACCTCGGCGCAGGAAAAACGACATTGGTCCGTGGTGTTTTGCGCGGATTAGCCTATGAAGGGCGTGTTAAAAGTCCCACATACCCGTTGCTTGAAACCTACAAAATTCCCGGGTTCTTGCTGAATCATTTTGATCTTTATCGCCTCGAATCGCCTGAAGCGCTCATCGAAGCAGGCTTTGAAGAAAATTTCAGTGGATCGGGTGTCAGTTTTGTGGAATGGCCAGATCGTGCCGGCCGGTATTTGCCGGAGATTGATTGGAATATTGCGATCACGGATTCGGTTTCTGGTGGGCGATCCCTTGCCATTGAGGCGCATTCAGCACAGGGTGAGGCATGCCTAAACCGCCTCGTTTAAAAATGGGCTCAAATGAAATAAAGCGTCGATCCTTTTTAAGGGGTGCCGGTTCGCTGTTGCTTTTAAGCGTAACGCCCGTAGGTGCTCTGGCAGCGGCGACGGCATCGTCCATTGTGGCGGTGCGTGTCTGGCCGGCCGAGGATTACACCCGGGTAACAATTGAACACAAGGGCATGGTCAAGTTTACCCAGAGCGTTGTGCATAACCCGGAGCGCCTGGTCGTAGACATTGAGGGCATCGAACTCAATAACGTGCTCAAGAGCTTGGGCGACAAGGTGGGGCCGAACGATCCCTATATTCGTCAGTTGCGGGCCGCCAATTACAAGCCGGGCGTCGTTCGGCTGGTGATGGATCTCAAGAGCGAAGTGGCGCCGCAGGTATTTAATCTGCCGCCTGTGGGGGATTACCAGAGCCGATTGGTGATGGATATTTATCCAACGGTGCCTACAGATCCGCTGATGCAATTGGTCACCGGTAAGCAGCCGGCTACCACGCCGCCCAAAGAACTGCCCAAGACTGACGTGGCCAAGGTGGAGTCGGCTAAACCGGTACCCGAAAAGCCTATTCAGGTTGAACGACCGGTTGTCAGTGAGCCGGAGCCAACGCCTAAATTCGCTGAGAAACAACCTGAGGCACCGACAAAGTCCGGCAAAAAATCAGGCCGCATGGTGACGATCATGCTTGATCCCGGCCACGGCGGTGAAGACCCCGGGGCGATTGGTGCGCGTGGCTCTATGGAAAAGAACGTGACGCTGTCGATTGCCCGCCGCTTGCGTGAGCGTATCGAAAGTGACCCGAATATGCGGGCAGCGTTAACACGTGATGGCGACTTCTTTGTGCCGTTGGGTACACGCGTGCAGAAGGCGCGCAAAGCCAGAGCTGATCTATTTGTCTCGATTCATGCCGATGCCTGGATTAAGCCGGAAGCGCGGGGTTCATCGGTATTTGTACTCTCGGAGAAGGGCGCTTCCAGTGCTGCCGCACGATATCTGGCCCAGAAAGAAAATGAGGCCGATAAGGTGGGTGGTGTGAATTTCACGGTATCTGACCCCCATCTTGCGCGAACGCTCATGGATCTGACGCAAACGGCCACGCAAAATGACAGTATGAAGCTGGGCAAGTCTGTGTTGTCGAATCTGGGTAGCGTGAATGCGCTTCATAAAGCTTCGGTGGAACAGGCTGGCTTTGCTGTGCTGAAAGCACCGGATATTCCTTCGGTCTTAATCGAAACGGCCTTTATTTCAAATCCTGAAGAAGAAAAGCGTCTTAATGACGAGGAATACCAGGATAAGTTGGCCGAAGCGATCATGCGAGGCATTCGTCAGTATCTGGCACGAAATCCGGTACAAACAGGCTCTCGCAGCGGTTAAAACACCCCGCTAAGCCTTATAATGCAGGGTTTTCTTATTAAACCCTGCGCCCTGATCCTATGCGCGTATTTCGCGGACTGAACTCGCCCGCCCAGAGCCCTGCAGCTGTGACCATTGGTAATTTTGATGGTATGCATCGCGGGCACCAGGCATTATTGCGTCAGCTTAAGGCTGAGGCAGCGGCACGCGGGTTACAACCTGCGGTGCTGACCTTTGCGCCACATCCGCGTGAGTTCTTTGCCCGCAAGTTGGCGGGTGGCCAGACACCGGTAATACCAGCCAGATTGCATACATTGCGTGAAAAGCTTGAGGCACTAGCTGCAGCAGGTGTTGCGGAAACCCGTATTTGTGCCTTTAACGAGTCCTTTGCGGCGTTGAGCCCGGACGACTTTGTGAAGCAGGTGCTGGTTGATGCCATGCAGGCAAAGCACGTGCTCATTGGGGATGATTTCCGCTTTGGTGCCCGACGTGCCGGTGATTTTGCTTTGCTTGAATCGCTGGGTGAGCAGTATGGGTTTACGGTATCTGCGCTGGATTCTCAATGCCTGGCCGATGAGCGGATTTCTAGTTCACAGGTACGTGCTGCCCTGGCCACGGGTGACTTGCAACGGGCTGAGGCTTTATTGGGTTATCCGTACGCTATGGAAGGGCGTGTGATCAAAGGTCGCCAGCTGGGTCGAACCATTGGCGTACCAACAGCTAATGTGCAGATTCGGCATGATCCGTTGCCGCTGCGGGGCGTGTTTGTCGTTGAAGTGGCTCTTGATCAGACGAAGCTAGCCGTACCGCAGAAGACACGTAGCTATCCCGGTGTTGCCAATCTGGGCTATCGGCCTACCTTAGGTGGCGATACGCAACCCTTGTTGGAAGTGCACCTGTTTGATTTTTCAGGCGACCTGTACGGCGCCCATCTTGATGTTCGATTTCTCGCAAAGTTACGCGATGAAATGACTTTCGCCAATTTCGAAGCGCTAACCAGCCAGATCCGTGATGATCTGGCTCAGGCGCGATCCTTTTTTGAATCTCAGCCTGTCCAGTAAGCTCATGACCGAACAAACGAAGAACGCTCCACAAAACGATCAAGCCAAAGAGGCGCGTGCAACGCTCAATCTGGCCGATACCGCATTCCCTATGCGCGGTGATTTGCCGAAGCGTGAGCCTACCTGGATTGCCGACTGGCAGAAGAACGGGCTGTATCAGAAGATTCAGGCGCACACCAAAGGCCGCCCACGTTTTGTGCTGCACGATGGCCCACCCTATGCCAATGGTGATATTCACATCGGCCATGCGGTTAACAAGATTCTTAAAGACATCATCGTGCGTTCGAAGGTGTTGGCTGGTTTCGATGCGCAGTATGTGCCGGGCTGGGACTGCCATGGTTTGCCGATTGAACACCAGATTGAAAAGCAGCACGGCCGTAATCTACCAGCGGATGAAGTGCGCAAACTCTGCCGTGTGTATGCCGCTGAACAGGTAGCGCGCCAGAAGAAAGACTTTATTCGACTGGGCGTTCTGGGTGATTGGGATAACCCGTACCTCACCATGAACTTTAGTGCGGAAGCCAATGAGATTCGTGCGCTGGGCAAGATGCTGGAAGACGGTTATCTCTACATGGGTCTGAAGCCAGTGAATTGGTGTCTGGACTGCCGCTCGGCGTTGGCTGAAGCTGAAGTGGAATACGAAGATAAGAATTCGCCCGCAATTGATGTGGCCTTTGAAGTGCATGCCAGCCATGCTGCGCAGGTAGCCAAGGCCTTTGGTTTAGATCATCTGGAAGGCCCCGCTTTCGCCGTGATCTGGACCACGACACCTTGGACACTGCCGGCCAATGAGGCCGTGAGTGTGCACCCGACCGTCGAGTATGTATTGGTAGGTACGGCCAAAGGCAACCTGATTCTGGGCGCTGATCTGGCTGAGGCTGCTTTGCAACGTTATGAACTTCAAGGCCAGGTGCTGGGCAAGTGTAGCGGTGCAGCGCTTGAGCATGTGTTGCTCAATCATCCGTTCTACGCCAAAGAAGTGCCCATCATCTGTGGCGAACACGTAACGACCGATGCGGGTACTGGCATGGTACATACGGCGCCGGCGCATGGTGTCGATGACTTTAATATCGGTAAGAAGTACGGTCTGCCCGTTGAAAACCCGGTAGGGGATGATGGCCGTTTCCTGCAAAAGACACCGCCGTTGCCTGAGGCTGCATTGGCAGGATTGAGTGTCTGGGAAGCCAATCCGAAGGTGCTGGAAACCTTACGTAACAATCAACGACTGTTGGCTGAGATTAAGCTGAAGCACAGCTATCCTCATTGCTGGCGCCACAAGACTCCGATTATTTTCCGTGCGACTACCCAGTGGTTTGTGGGGATGGATACGCCACCTAAACCGGGCGCGTCAACCTTGCGTCATCTGGCAGAGGTGGCTGTTGCGGATACCAATTTTTACCCAGCATGGGGCCGTGCCCGTCTGGAAGCCATGATTCGTAACCGTCCGGATTGGTGTGTTTCACGTCAACGCAATTGGGGTGTGCCGATCCCGTTCTTTCTGAATAAGGAAACGAATGAGTTACATCCGCGCACACCAGAACTGATTGAAGAAGTAGCGCGGCGTGTCGAACAACAGGGCATCGAAGCCTGGTTCCAGCTAGATCCAGTCGAACTTCTGGGTGAAGACGCCAAGAATTACCGCAAGCTGTCGGATACGCTGGATGTTTGGTTTGATTCGGGTACAACGCATTGGCATGTGATGCGAGGTTCTCATGCCAACGAGCATGATTTCCCGGCCGATCTGTATCTGGAAGGTTCAGACCAACACCGTGGCTGGTTCCAATCGTCATTGCTGACTGGCTGCGCATTGGATGGCAAAGCCCCATATAAGGGTTTGCTGACACATGGTTTTGTGGTGGATGGTAAAGGCCACAAGATGTCCAAGTCGGTAGGCAATGTGATCTACCCGCAAGAAGTTGCCGACAAGATGGGCGCCGAGATCCTGCGTCTGTGGGTGGCCAATACGGATTACTCGGGTGAACTGACGATTTCCGATGAAATTCTCAAGCGAGTCGTTGAAGGTTATCGCCGTATCCGTAACACCATGCGCTTCCTGTTGGCCAATACGGATGACTTTAATCCAGCCAAGGATAGTGTTTCTGTAGCGGATATGCTGGAGATTGATCGCTACGCAATTGAGATGGTGCGTGCACTACAGTCTACCGTTCAGGCAGATTACGATCGCTATGACTTCCATCACATTGTTCAGTCCCTGCAGACATTCTGTTCGGAAGACCTGGGCGCGTTCTATCTGGATGTGCTGAAAGACCGACTCTATACAACAGCGCCAAATTCACGTGCACGCCGCTCGGCGCAAACGGCGCTGTGGATGATTACGCAAACGATGTTGCGTCTGATGGCGCCAATCCTTGCTTTCACCACCGAAGAAATCTGGAGTTTGCTGGCTAAGAAGCAGGCTGATCTGCCTGAATCAATCATGTTGTCGGATGCGTCGCCGCTGCCTGATGTTGCCAACGCCGATACGCTCTGCGCAAAGTGGGATCGTATCCGTGCCGTGCGTGCCGAGGTTGCTAAGGCAATGGAGGCTGTGCGAACAGAAGGCGGCATCGGTTCGTCGTTGCAAGCAGAAGTGGCTATTGTTGCGCCTGCTGAAGACGTCGCCGCGCTGGCTAGTATCGGGGATGATTTGAAGTTTGTATTCATCAGCTCGCAAGCGACAGTGACCGAAGGGAATGCCTTGCAGGTTAAGGTGACCGCGAGCGCACATGCCAAATGCGAACGTTGCTGGCACCAGCGAGAAAGCGTGGGTCAGAATGCGGAATACCCGGGCTGGTGTGATCGTTGTGTGAGTAATGTCCACGGGGCAGGTGAGGCACGTGATTATGCGTAATCGCCAGAACGGTGCGCTGCTGTTTGGTGTGCTGGTAGCACTGGCTGTGATCGCGTTGGATCAGTTGAGTAAGCTGTGGGTATTCGATCATTTTCTACCGGGTGAGTCGGTAACGGTGACGCCGTTCTTTAATCTGGTGCTGGTGTTTAATCCCGGGGCGGCGTTCAGTTTTTTAGCCGATCATACGGGTTGGCAGCGCTGGTTTTTTAGCCTGATTGCGTTGAGCATTACCGGTTGGATACTCTGGCAACTGCGTACCGCAAAGCCTAGAACCTGGTTCAGTATTTCGCTGGCGTTGATTATGGGTGGCGCCTTGGGGAATCTGATCGACCGTTTATGGCTGGGTATGGTGATCGATTTTATCGATGTGCATGCGGGTGGTTGGCATTGGCCTGCATTTAATATCGCTGATAGTGCTGTTTGTGTGGGTGCTGTCTTGTATGTTCTAAGCCAGAACAAGACCGATTCGAATTGATTGACGGAGCCGCATCGTGCAAGAAACCAAAACTCAGATTAACGCAGATAGCCTGTTGACCTTGCATTACCGGTTGACCACGCAGGATGGTGAAGATGTGGTGAGTACGTTTGATCTGGGCCCGGCAACGATCCAGATGGGTAATGGTGAGCTCAATGAAAACCTAGAAGCTTGCCTGGTAGGTTTAGTGGCCGGTGAGTATGCGGTGTTTGAAGTACCGGCTGAAGCTGGCTTTGGCCAGCATAACCCCGGCCTGGTACAGCGCATTGCACGCAGTGCTTTACCGGTGGATCAGGAGTTAAAGGAAAACACCCTGATTGAATTTACGTCGCCCGATGGTGCAGAGTTTGCCGGGTTTGTTCGTGAGATTGATGCAACCCATGCCTTGATGGATTTTAATCATCCGCTGGCGGGTAAGAGCTTGCGCTTTGAAGTACAGATTATTGGATTGCTATGACCGCTTCAGATAAATCGATGCCGATCATTCTGGCCAACCCTCGGGGATTTTGTGCCGGGGTAGAGCGTGCCATCGCCATTGTGGAGCGGGCGCTAGAACAGTTTGGTGCACCGATTTATGTGCGCCACGAAGTGGTTCACAACAAGTTTGTTGTAGAAGGCTTGCGTGCCCGTGGTGCCATTTTTATTGAGGCATTATCTGAGGTGCCGGAAGGTGCGACGCTGGTCTTCAGTGCCCATGGCGTACCTAAAGCGGTTCGTGAGGAAGCGGCTGCACGTGGTTTGCAGGTGTTCGATGCAACCTGTCCTTTGGTGACCAAGGTTCACGTAGAAGTATCGCGCATGCGCGTGGATCAACGTGAAATCATCATGATTGGTCACAAAGGCCACCCCGAGGTTGAAGGTACCATGGGTCAATCTCCGGATGGCATGCATCTGGTGGAAACGGTTGATGATGTGGCAAAGCTCAATGTCCGCGAACCCAGCCAGCTAGCTTATGTGACCCAGACGACGTTGTCCGTTGATGATGCTGCCTTGATTGTTGCTGCGCTACGTGAGCGCTTCCCGGAAATTGTTGGGCCAAAGAAAGATGATATCTGTTACGCCACGCAGAATCGTCAGGATGCTGTTAGAACGCTAGCGCAGAAGTGCGATCTGGTTTTAGTCGTAGGTTCAGTCACAAGTTCCAACTCGAATCGATTGAGAGAGGTTGCCGAACTATTGGGGCGTAAGGCCTATCTGATTGATCGCGCTGAGAACATCGATCCGGCCTGGTTAGAAGGTGCACAAAGCATTGGTGTCACCGCCGGTGCGTCGGCGCCAGAAGTGCTAGTTGAAGAAGTGATTGCACACCTGCAGGCATTGGGCGCGGGTACAGTTCAAAGCCTTGATGGCGTGATTGAAGACGTTAAGTTTCCATTGCCTAGTGGATTGCGCTAGGTCTCCGGGATTGCCACATGCCTGAAACATCTCAACACGAACCTTGTTATCACTGTGGTTTGCCAATCCCTGATGGGATTAAGTTGGATGTTCAGATTAACGATCAGCCTCGCGCAATGTGTTGTGAAGGTTGCCGTGCTGTGGCGGAAGCCATTGTTGCCAATGGCCTTGAGGCGTATTACCTGAATCGTGATGCCATGCCTGAGTCTCCCCGAGAGGCACGGCCAGAAATTCTTGATTCGCTGGCCCTTTATGATCAGGCTGAATTCCAGAAAACCTTTGTCCGCGCTTTGGGAGAGGGTGAGCAGGAGGCTTCCCTGGTGCTGGAGGGCATTACCTGCGCTGCCTGCGTTTGGTTGAATGAACAGCATGTGGCCCAAGTGCCGGGTGTGCTGGCCGTTGAGGTGAATTACACGACGCGTCGCGCACGGATTCGCTGGGATAACCATCGTGTGGCGTTGTCACAGATTTTAAAGGCGATTGCCGACATCGGTTATCGTGCGCATCCCTTTGATCCGGCACGTCAGGAAGCTGTTGCCCAGAAAGAACGACGGGCAATGCTATGGCGTCTGGCCGTTTCTGGTCTTGGCATGATGCAGGTGATGATGTACGCCTATCCAACCTACATCGCCAATGATGGTGACCTAGCGCCGGATATCGAAGCCTTGTTACGTTGGTCTAGTTTGTTGCTCACGCTCCCGGTTATTTTTTATGCCTGCGGTCCCTTTTTCCGGAATGCCTGGCGAGATATCAAATTCCGTCGGGTAGGTATGGATACGCCAGTTGCTTTGGGAATTGGCGCTGCCTTTGTGGCAAGTGTGTGGGCAACGATTGTGAATCATGGTCATGTCTACTATGACTCCATCAACATGTTCGTATTTTTTCTCTTGGGTGGCCGTTATCTTGAATTGCTCGCCCGACAGAAGGCGTTGCGCGCCACTGAAGAGCTTGGGCGTTTAGCCCCCGCTTTTGCCGATCGATTGCTGGTCGGCAATTCGAATGAGGCCACCGAGCGTGTTCTCGTCAGCGCATTAAGTGTCGGGGATCTGGTTCTGGTGAAACCGGGTACACAAGTTCCGGCGGATGGATCCGTTGTCGCCGGACAGACGAGTGTGGATGAGTCACTGCTAACGGGCGAAAGCCTACCGGTCGCCAAATCCGTTGGTGCGCTGGTTACCGGGGGGTCAATGAATGTTGAGAGCCCAATCACGGTACGGGTGGAGCAGGTTGGGGATAACACACGCTTGTCGGCCATTCTCAAGTTGATGGAACGTGGTGCACTAGAAAAGCCTGTTGCAGTAACCACGGCCGATCGTGTCGCATCCTGGTTCTTGTGGGGCTTGTTATTGCTTGCGGCAATAACGGCTGGTATCTGGTGGTGGCTAGATCCTTCACGCGCATTGCCTGTAACCGTGGCTGTTCTGGTGGTGAGTTGTCCCTGTGCCTTATCACTAGCGACCCCTGTTGCCTTGACGATTGCTACGGGTCGGCTAGCGCGTGAGGGTCTGTTGGTAACCCGCGGGCATGCTGTAGAGACACTGGCGCAGGTTACCGATGTGGTCTTTGACAAAACCGGGACGCTTACAACGGGAGTTATGAAGCTGGAGCAGGTGCAACCGCTCTCGGGACTGGATGAGCGTTCTTGTCTGCAGCTAGCGGCAAGTCTGGAGCAGCGTGCGTCTCATCCCCTGGCGCAGGCACTGGTTCGTGCTGCTGATGATTTGCCACGATTAGCGATTGTGGAAGAAAGCCACGAAACGGCTGGTGGCATTGAAGCTAGTATTGATGGCAGAGTGCTTCGTATTGGACATGCTGCCTATGTGGCTAAACTGGTAGGAGATACGCCAGTCCAAGCTATAGAAGACACTTCGTCAGCGGCTACCACGCTTTATCTGGGCGAAAAGGGTACCTGGTTAGCCCGGTTCTATATTTCGGATGCAGTACGCCCCGATGCCTTGGCAGCAATCAATGCTCTAAAGGGTCTGGGCTGTGAAGTCTCGTTGCTATCTGGTGATGACCCGCTCGTCGCGCAATCAATTGCCAAGCAGTTAGGTATTGAAAATGCGGTGGGTAGAGAGTCTCCTCAGACTAAACTGACCCGGGTTGCTGCCTTGCAGGCAGCGGGGCGCGTGGTTTGCATGGTGGGCGATGGGGTTAATGACGCACCGGTGCTAGCCCATGCCCAGGTATCGGTTGCCATGGGAGAGGGGACTGAGTTGGCTCGAACTCAGGCTGACTGCGTGCTGCTTGGCCAGCATCTGCTGGTTTTGCCTGCGGCAATCCGATTGTCTCGTTCAGCTCGCAAGACGATTCGGGAAAACCTCTGGTGGGCGATTATTTACAACGCCGTTGCCTTGCCGGTGGCCATGGGCGGCTTCCTAACGCCCTGGTTAGCTGGTATCGGCATGTCTTTTAGTTCGCTCTGGGTTGTTTTGAACTCTTTGCGGCTACAGAAAGTAAGAATTCGCGATTGAACGCTGCTTGAGGCAGAATAGGGCGCTATGGAATCTCTTTATCTGCTTATTCCCGTTTCCGTCATTCTGGTATTCGTTATTGCCGGCCTGTTCTGGTGGTCTGTGCGTTCTGGCCAGTTTGATGATCTCGAGGGTCCTGCGCATCGCATCATCATGGATCGTGATGCAAGGCAATCTACAGATAACAAAGGCAAAAACTCAAAAGACGTGTCCTTTCCCGATTAAAACGCATGCTGCACTGCGGCTAAATTTGATCTGGGTCAAAGAAGTGTGAAATAAGCAGTAGCTGCATATGATTTTGTCGTTTCCACTCTTGTAAAAGACAACTAATCCAACGGATACTTCGAAACGCAGGGTTGTTCGGGCAATTATGTCCAGGCCTTGCTTCTCTGTTGGGGTTGGGGTGCATTGTTAAGGCAGTGCACCTTTTTTTTGCCCATAAAGCTGCTAGATCAAGGAATTGTTCAGAATTTGATCTAGATCAATAAAGTGTTATTAAGTTAGAATTAAGCCTTTGTTAAGGTACGCTTTGCGTGCAAAATAACACTGTTTGTTCAATTAAAGAGGTGCGTCCAATGTCTGTAATGTCGGATACGCAATCTGTATACAACTACAAGATTGTTCGGCAATTTGCCGTTATGGCGGTGATCTGGGGGATCGTCGGCATGCTGGTGGGTGTTATTGTCGCTGCCCAGCTCGTCTGGCCTGAGCTCAATGTCGCTCCCTGGTTGACCTTTGGTCGTCTGCGTCCATTGCACACCAACGCCGTGATTTTTGCGTTTGGTGGTTCTGCACTGTTTGCGACGTCTTACTACGTTGTTCAGCGCACCTGTTACACACGTATTTTCTGTGACAAGTTGGCTGCGTTCACGTTCTGGGGTTGGAATCTAGTTATCGTTCTGGCTGCCGTGACTCTTCCGCTTGGCATGACCTCGGGTAAAGAATACGCAGAACTCGAATGGCCAATCGATATCCTGATTGCCGTAGTATGGGTTGCCTATGCAGTGGTGTTCTTCGGTACGATCGCCAAGCGTAAGGTTTCGCACATTTACGTGGCGAACTGGTTCTACGGCGCCTTTATCATTGCTGTAGCCCTGCTGCACATTGTTAATAGCGCGGAAATCCCTGTCAGCCTGTTGGGTATGAAGTCGTATTCGGCCTATTACGGTGCGCAGGATGCGATGGTTCAGTGGTGGTATGGTCACAACGCCGTAGGCTTCTTCCTGACCGCAGGCTTCCTAGGCATGATGTACTACTTCGTGCCTAAGCAAGCAGGTCGTCCGGTCTACTCGTATCGTCTGTCGGTGGTTCACTTCTGGGCGCTGATCTTTACGTACATGTGGGCAGGTCCTCACCATCTGCATTACACCGCGCTGCCTGACTGGACTCAGTCGGTTGGTATGGTTTTCTCGCTGATTCTGTTGGCCCCGTCGTGGGGTGGCATGATCAACGGCATCATGACGCTGTCGGGTGCATGGCACAAGCTGCGTGATGATCCAATCCTGAAGTTCCTGATTACGTCGCTGTCGTTCTACGGTATGTCGACCTTTGAAGGTCCGATGATGGCGATTAAGACAGTTAATGCGCTGTCGCACTACACGGACTGGACTGTGGGTCACGTGCACTCAGGAGCCCTGGGTTGGGTTGCCATGGTATCGATCGGTTCGATCTACTTCCTGATTCCTAAGCTGGTTGGCAAGCAGGAAATGTGGAGCACCAAGCTGGTAACGACTCACTTCTGGATCGCTACGATCGGTGTGGTTCTGTACATTGCTTCAATGTGGATTTCGGGTGTGATGCAGGGTCTGATGTGGCGTGCTGTTAACGCCGACGGTACGCTGACATACAGCTTCATCGAATCCGTTAAGGCCAGCTATCCGTTCTGGGCAATTCGTGTGCTGGGTGGGGTGATGTTCCTGGGCGGGATGCTCCTGATGTTGTACAACATTGTTAAGACAATGCAGGGTGCCCGTATGGTGAATGATGCCGCTGTTCCGGCACCGGCCCATCACTAAGCTCAACAGAATCGGAGAAATACGATGAAAATTACACAAGAACTCGTTGAGCGCAAAGTAGGGCTATTGATTGTGCTGACATTCCTGACTGTGTTGGTCGGTGGTGCAATCGAGATCATTCCTTTGTTCTGGCAGAAATCGACAACAACCCCAATCGAGGGCCTGAAGCCTTACGATGCGGTTCGTTTGGTTGGCCGTGACATCTACGTGCGTGAAGGTTGTTACAACTGTCACTCGCAGATGATTCGTCCATTCCGTGCAGAAACCGAACGTTATGGTCACTACTCGGTTGCCGGTGAGTCGGTTTACGATCACCCATTCCAGTGGGGCTCAAAGCGTACTGGTCCTGATCTCGCCCGCGTTGGCGGTCGTTACTCGGACGTATGGCACGTAACCCACCTGAATAATCCACGTGACGTGGTGCCTGAGTCGAACATGCCTGCTTATCCACACCTGCTGTCTACAAAGGCTTCGGCTACTGTAGGTGCTGATGTGGATGCCAAGATGGTTGCTCTGCGCCGTGTGGGCGTTCCTTATACCGATGAAGATATCGCCGGTGCCAAGGAAGCCATCGGTGACAAGACCGAAATGGATGTGCTGGTTGCATACCTTCAAGGCTTGGGCACGCTGTTGCCAAATACAGCAGCGGCAACGTCTGCTCCTGCTGCGGCTCAGTAAAAATGGATCAGAACGATCTTCGTGTAGTGGTCACGGTGGTGTCTTTTATCGCCTTCTTGGCCATTTTGATCTGGGCATTCAGCCGGAAAGCCAAGCCAGATTTCGATGTGGCTTCGCGCATTCCGTTTGAAACCCTAGACCAGGCCAAGCAGGATGAGGCCCGCGAAGAATCTCTGAAGTAATCCAACCCGTTACGAACTTACGGAAGAATCATCATGCTAACTAGTGTTGCTTCAATTATCGTCACCATCGTGGTGCTAGGCAGCATCCTCGCGTGCGCCTTTATTCTCTGGAACCAGAGTCGTTCAAAATTCCCAACAGGAAAAGTAGAAACAACTGGTCATGAGTGGGATGGTCTGGAGGAGTACAACAATCCGCTGCCAAAATGGTGGATGTATCTTTTCTGGATTACTGTTATTTTCTCTTTGGCCTATGTATTTTTGTACCCAGCACTGGGCAACAATAAGGGTGCTCTGGATTGGTCGTCGACAGGTCAATGGCAGAAAGAAGTTAACAAAGCTGACGAGCAATATGGTCCTTTGTTTGCTAAGTATGCTCAGACACCGATCACGGATCTGTCGCAAGACCCGCAAGCCCTTGAAGTGGGCAAGCGTCTGTTCCTGACTTATTGCTATCAGTGTCATGGTTCTGATGCCCGTGGTGCCAAGGGCTTCCCGAATCTGACAGACAACGATTGGTTGTATGGTGGTTCGCCAGAAACAATTCTGCAAACCATTACCAACGGCCGCAACGGCATGATGCCACCGCATGCTCACTTGGGTGATGCTGCAATCAAAGATCTGGCTAACTATGTTCGTTCACTGTCGGGTCTAGCTAATGATTCTCTGGCAGCAGCCAAGGGTAAAGAATTGTTTGCCTCGTCGGGCTGTGCAGGTTGTCATGGTGCAGACGGTAAGGGTAATCAAGCCATTGGTGCACCTAACCTGACAGATAACGTCTGGTTGTATGGCAGCTCCGAAAAGACAATCGTTGAAACCATTACCAATGGTCGTCAGAACATGATGCCGGCATTTGGTGATCGTCTGAACGAAGGCAAACTCAAGCTGCTGTCTGCCTACGTATATAGCTTGTCGCAAAAGCCGGCTGCTAAATAAGTCTTAGGCTTATTGAAACGCCTCACTTGGGAAACCGGTGAGGCGTTTTTTATTGTAATGCACTCATTTGCCAATCCAGACATTATGCACAGGAGTATAATGTCTGGACTGTTAAATGCTACTGGGTCGTGAAATGACAAATCAAGAACTGCCTGACAATCAGACCAAAGAACAAAACGTTGAGTTTGTTGAAAAATCGCTTTATGAAAAGCATCGTAAGGTCTATGCCCGTGCTATTTCTGGGAAATTCAACAATCTTCGCTGGCTGCTGGTATTGCTTACTCAGGCAATTTTTTACATTGGCCCATGGTTACAGTGGGGCGGTCGTCAAGCGCTGCTGCTGGATCTGGTCGAGCGCAAATTCTATATCTTCGGACTTGTCCTTTGGCCGCAGGATGTAATTTACCTGTCAGTCATTCTGCTTCTTTCTGCATTTGCCTTATTCCTGTTTACAGCCGTAGCCGGACGTCTATTCTGTGGCTACGCCTGTCCGCAAACGGTCTACACAGAGATCTTCATGTGGATCGAGAACAAGATTGAGGGTGATCGTAACGCACGTATCAAACTTGATCAGTCTCCGATGTCTGCTAAGAAGTTCCGGATTAAATCGACTAAATTTTTACTGTGGGGCTTAGTCTCTTTCTGGACTGGGGTGACCTTCGTTGGCTACTTCATGCCAATGCACGCACTGATTGGTGATCTAGTTAATCTGACAATTAGTGGTTGGTCAGCTTTCTGGGTGTTCTTTTACAGTGCGTTCTGTTTTCTGCAAGCCGGCTTCATGCGAGAGCAGGTCTGTAAATACATGTGCCCATATGCACGCTTTCAGAGTGTGATGTTCGACCCTGATACTTTGATTGTTACCTACGAAGAGGCTCGTGGTGAACCACGTGGTCCACGCCGCAAGAGTGATGATCTTAAGGCCAAGGGTCTGGGTGATTGCGTTGATTGTAAGGTCTGCGTTCAGGTTTGCCCGACAGGTATTGATATCAGAAACGGTCTTCAGTATGAATGTATCGGCTGCGGTCTCTGTATCGATGCCTGTAACGAAATTATGGCCAAAATGGATTACCAACCCGGTCTGATTCGTTACGACACAGAAAACTCGATCAATAAGCATTACACGTCTAAAGAGATGCTGCGTCATGTAATGCGCCCACGAATCATGTTGTACACAGGGATTCTGTTGGTTATTACAGCGATATTTGTTTATTCACTCAGCACGAGAATTCCTCTGCGCGTTGATGTGTTGCGTGATCGCGGTGTTATGACGCGTGAAGTTGGTGATGGGATGACAGAGAATGTCTACTTGCTTCACATTATGAATATGCAGGATGAAACGCGTACCTTTAGCGTAAAGCCTGAAGGCATGGATAAAATCCGCCTAGATGGTGCTGATACATTCAAAGTGGAACCTTTGGGTAACCTTACGCAGCCTATTAATGTTCGTGTGCCTTCAGATGTTGGAAATCCGGGAGCGAATCAGATTAGGTTTATTATTGAGGATACTGAGAATCCATCGATTAAACTTGATGAGAAATCGACCTTCATTCAGCCCAAGTAATTTGTAGACTATGACCAACTCTATTACGCCTTGGTATAAACATCGTTGGCCCTGGATCCTTATGGCAGGGCCTGCGATTGTTATTGTTGCGGGGTTTGCAACTGCCTGGCTTGCAATCGTCAGTAATGATGGCCTGGTAGACGATAACTACTATAAGGTTGGTCTGTCTGTAAATCAGGAACTCAAACAACGTCAATTGGCCGCTGAGTTGAATATCAATGCCCAGCTGAAGCTAGCCTCTGATAAAAGATCGGTTGATCTTGTTTTGAGCGGGTTACCTAAAGAAGCTTTGCCCGATATGCTCCAGTTGAGATTAGTACATCCAACGCGTAAGGGTGAAGATCAACGTATCAGCCTCGTTCGTTCCGGAGATGTTTTTCGTGGGGATGTTCCGGAAAACCTGGGCACAGGACGTTGGCACGTAGTAATTGAAGACCCATTGGCGGGTTGGCGTATGGATGGAAACTGGGATATCCATAAGAGCAATACTGCCGTTATCTTTGCAAAACCCCAATAATTCTGAATTTTATCTAAAGGAGTGCATGATGGCTTGGAAAGAACTATTTACTACAGATGTTGGCCTGGGTAGCTTGGCTGTGATCGTTTTCGTAATTGGCATGTCGATCTTTTTTGGTCGCATGTTCAATAAGAAAATGAACGAGAAGCCGACTGACGAATAATTAGTCGCTACAGCTATAAAAGCCCGGCAAGTTGTTAACCTGCCGGGCTTTTTTGTTCGGGCTGAACTACATTGCAGTGTTTGTCTTCGCATACAATTTTTTTAAGAAATGAAATCACCGCAGGCCCGAGGATGAGGATTGCTGGCCTTAAGTCATGGCCCGTTTCGTCAAGAAAAATTGAGCGAGTCCCTGTGGGCGCTTCCTGGAATACAAGCTTTGCTTCACTGTCGGGGACATCCTTATCTTCCTTGCCGTGTGCAAGCATGATTGGGCATTGAATTTTCTTAACAGTGTTAACTGGGGCTATCTCGTCAAATCGAGCACCAATGATGGCCTGGACCTGATTGATTATCCAAGGTTGGATCCATCGTCTCGGAATTTTGTGCTCGTCCATGTATCGATGCATCATATCTTTCGGATGCGCGAAGGCACTAAGGCTAACGACACCCGCCCATTGTGTACGGCTTGCACTTAATAGCGCAGCCCCAGCACCGACAGAGTGACCAATTGCAATGACTTCAAGTGGATTAACGTCTTTTCGCGCTATAGCCCAAGCCCTAGCAGATTCAAGATCTTCTGCAAATCTTGGCATGGACATGAAATCGGCCTCGCTGCTTAGTCCATGAGATCGAGCATCGATAAATAAACCATTAAACCCGAGGCGCTCAATCCAGGGTGCAATGTCTAGCATTAGGCTTGCATTGGCGCCCCAGCCGTGAAGGACAATAACGGTGGTTCGTTTTTCTGCCAAACTTTGATCGGTACCTGGAATCCACCAGCCAAATAACGATCCGCCATCTATGGCTTTTATCCTGACGGTTTCAGCTTTAAGCCCAAAATCCTCTGGAGTGCGCGCATGAACAATACGCGGTGCGCGAAATTTTTTTAGCAACCAGTATGACAGCGGGCTAAGAATCAATGAGGTCCTCGTGTGTCAATTGCTTGTATGTAACGAGAAGTTCATAAAACAAAAAATAAATTGATATATGAATGCGTGACAATTCAGTAGTTCAATTTCACTGTTTGACTTTTGACATCTGGAATAGTGAATGCGCATTCATCAAACGAGGGCTTGCCGAATGCCTTGATATTGTTTGATAACCCATACCCTTCGATGGGGATCATGCCGAACCGCTTATCCATCTTCCCATCGTTATTTTCGTCGTGATATACGACAAAGGCGTACTTGCCAGGAGATAAATCTGCGAATTGAATCGATACACTACCTTTTCTTGCTGCTGCCGAGGCATGAGCTATCGCTTTTTCTTCTTTTGGGAATCCATCAGATGAGTTGTAAATTCCTGCTCGAACGACTCCCTGGTCATCATGAATTCCCGTAACGTAGATATCGAGGGTGTAGCCAGCTGCAAGTGCGTATGTGCTCACTATCAGCGCACTGCTTAAAACTGAAAATTTGAGGTAGGGTATCTTCATTGCCTAAGTCTTATGATTTCATATGGTAATAACTGTGTAAAAAAAGAGCTGATCAAGTCAGCTCTTGTAAACGCATTATTCAAGATACATCTTGGGTCGATCGAGTTTATAGCCCCAGGGTAGACCTGAATTCTTCCAGCCATTGACCTGTCGCCAATTCTTTTTAGGACCTTCCTTGACGGTATCTCCTTCAAAGCCATCCACAACGACGTAGACCTGCTTGTATCCCTTTCCATCTAGTGCCTTGGCACTAGGAGCGCCACGTTCGCCCCCTGATCGGCACATTAGAACAACTTTGTCATCCTTGCTCAGGCCTCGCTCTTTGAGTGCCTGGGCAATTCTGGATTCAAAGTCTTTATTCGGTTCCATTGCGTAGACATTTTTTTTGTCATTCCATTTGTGTGGATTGCTGATGAGGAATGGAATGTTGATGTCAACCGTGTCTGTAAAACCTGTAAACATGATTTCAATGGGGTCGCGGACATCAACGAACAGGACTTTCTGTCCGCCGGACCCCGTTTTCATCTCGTAGGCTTCTTTAGAATCAACATAGAGGCCCCATGACGTCTGCCGATCAGGACTATCTGGCGCTGGTGCAGCCATCGACGAGATCGAAACAGAAATCAGCATCGCTGTCATCGCTATTTTGCGAATGGTCATCTGTATCTCCTAGACTTGATAAATCTTTAACTGGCTTAATCAGAAACTGAAGACCTTGCGGTTTGGTTCGGTCATCTGTTTTGCCATGGCATCCGGCTTAGCTGGCGAGATGGATTCTTTCAAGCTCTCAGGTGTATTGCCGCTATTAGGCAGATAGAGTGCGCATACAGACACTTTTGCGCCTTTTTTCATGGCGCCATCCAGCATTTGACCTGGTGTCGCATTTGCTGGCTTGAGAGCCTTTCCGGCATTCGATTTCAATGCCATATCACCAGCTTTGTCACACAACAGAATGTTAACGTTATCGCCTTGCTCAAGCATCTTGTTTGCCAGAACCATGGCCATACCTTGAGTCATCGTGCTTTCTGAATGGACAATCAGCGTAACATTCGAATTGTCCGCATAGGCTGTGAATGTGCTAAATGCGATAGTTGCGGCGATGAGGGTCTTTTTCATGAGTTGCTCCTTGTTATAAATTAAAGTGGTTGCTGACCTATTTGGCAAAAAGGTCAAAGGTTCTAGTGCTTGGTTGATTCAGCTTCTTCCCAGCCTGTAATCATGGCCTTGATGTGAGCCATCACAGTGTGCCCTGTCGTTGTCAGGTAGACATGAATGAAGAAGAATGCGGTCATCATGAATGCACCAAAAGTGTGAGCGATCGCTACCCACTCCAATGACAGATAACTGCTAAGTCCCCAGCTTGTCCAATCGCCGTAAAAAAGATACAGAAGGCCAGAGATCCAGATTAGTGGAGAAATCATCGCCAGCAGGGCCAGGTAAGCGAGACGCTGGAGCGGATTGTGCTTTTGGTGGGCCGTTTTATGAAAGGGGTGTGCTGCGCCTGTAAAAATCCCTATGGTGTAGTAGCGGATCATTGCGGTGACGTTCTTTAGGGATGGCTTGTATTGCTTCCACTCACCGGTTGTGAACTGCCAAAATATAGTGAACGCCCAAAGCGTAATAAGCGCCCATGCTGCCATGGTATGCAGTTGCACGGCTTTTCCGAATCCTAGTAGGCTATAAACACCATGAATTTCAAAGCCGGTTATCATCATGACGATCACTAAGAGCGCTTGAGACCAATGCCAGAAGCGTTCATATCGTTTGTATATATAAATGCGATGTGGCGTATTAGTCATGTTCCTTATCCTTGCGGCGACGGCTGATATAACGAACGGTGCCATGGAATAGCCCTGCACCTATTGAGCCAGCAACAGCTAGCCAACCGAGGGTGTCTACAATTGGGTTATAGTCGCGGCCCGGAATATAAATGTCCTTAATTTCTGCAAGACGATTGTCAGGATTTCTTGAATGACACTCGGCACACTTAACGACATCTTCCTTAGGTGCAACCATGTGCGTGATGAACCAGTTCATGCGCGTTTCAATGAATCCGAACTTGCCGCTGTAAGGGAGTTCTGCGTAGTCCATACCAGCTTTAATTGACTTCTCGTAATCAAAATTCTCCCAGAACGAGGTGTCATCTTTGCCGTAAACATGATTCACGATAAGTGTTTTATTCACTACATCATAAGGTTGTTTGCCGACCATAACCTTGAAAGGCCAGATACGCGCATTCGGATCGCTAGCAGATCCTCCAACTTCGTTTAACTCAAGAATTTTGCTGTCGTCAATTTTGTCAGTGATGGTCACTTGCTTAACCGTACCGTTGTACCACTTGTAAGTAGGAATGACATTCTCACCATACTTAAAGTCACCCTTTTCAGCAGAATAGATCATGTGACCATGATCATCCTTGATGAAAAGTGGTTTTCCATCGGCGTCTTTTTTGCCTGCAGTCGACCAATCCCACAAAGTCTTAGTGCCAATCCCACCCCGTGCAAATGCCGGAATGTGACAGGTTTGGCATGCAACACGGTTAGTGTGATTATTAACAACGGTTTCCTTATGGGGGGCACTACCGTGGCAGGATTCGCAAGTTGCGCGGTTCTTGTCATCACCAATTGGTGTATCAATACCGTGCGGGTCTTTAGACTTAGTCGTATAACGACTTCCTGAAACCTGGTGCTTGTTGAACGTATGGCAGTCAGCACACACCATATTGGCGCCTTCTGGCGACATGTGGACATCAAGTTTGCGGGGCGGCTTAATTAACGAGGTATCCAAGTCGCCATGCTTGACTGCATCGCCGCCGCCGCCATTAAAGTGACATGCACCACAATTCTTGCGACCTGGTTTGCCTACATGTTGTGCAACTTTCGTTAAATCAGGTGGTTGAACAATTTTGCCACTCCCCTTGGGCATTTCTCGCGGTTCATAGAGTGGATGACCTGCGTCAGTCGCAATCTTTTTGTAAGTGCCTGTAGTGTCATGGCAGGCTAAACAATCAACATTGTCCTGATTCGAAAAATCATAGTTTTTGTCTTTCCAGTTATAGCCCGCGTGGCAACTTGTGCACCTCGGCTCGTTAGACAGAATCGAGCCGCAGAAATTGTTGGCGGCATGTTGTTTGCCAAGTTTCTTTCCAGTGAGCGGGTTTACAGCTTCCCACTTCCAATGGATGCTTTCCATGACCTGATGACCCGCCATGTTATGGCACCGCAGGCAAGCCTTGGTAACTTCTGGTCCGGTTTTGAATGGCCCTTTAAGCGCAGGTAGGGAGCTGTGATCAGTTGTTGATGCCGGCAGTTTAGAGTTTGCCGCAAATGATGCGTCAACACTGGTAGGTGTAGTTTGAGGCGAAGCACCTGCGCCAACGGATACGACGGAAAAGAACAATGCTGTAAGCAATATTGTTCCGAAATTTTTTATTTGCAGATGTCTCATGCTGCCTCTACGATATATTTACTTGTATATCGTAGTATAGAACGATCTACAGAAACCAATATTGATCTAGGTCAATAAATGATCAAATGTTCAGAATTAACCTAGATCTTCTTTTGAATGGCTCTTCTCGAATATCAAAGAAGCAAAAAATTATTCAAATGAAATATCATGCGGCTTCACTACCGGATGATTATTGTTAGACCATGCGTCGAAGCCGCCAGCTAAAGACACGACGTTGACAAACCC
>ERZ1034363.376-NODE-376-length-31801-cov-5.234680_pt1 | contig 31801 bp, 37 predicted proteins | sample MGYA00520616_ERZ1034363 | MGnify/ENA primary metagenome ERZ1034363 (study PRJEB33736, sample SAMEA104284506) | Azolla filiculoides | biome: Urban; feature: Water surface; material: Ditch water | place: Netherlands | collected 2015-10-28 | depth 0-0.1 m ... | reverse complement strand
GCAACATCGTCTCCGACGTCAATTTCGCCCTGTGGCGCGCCTTCAAGGAAAACGGCGTGAGCATTCCCTTCCCGCAGAGGGAAGTCAGGCTGTTGGGCGAGAGCCGATAGGGGCTGCTCAGGTAGGGAATTGACATGAGCCCATCAAAAATAGCCGCCCCGGCCAGATGGCGAGCGCTCTTTTTGCTGCTCGCCCTACCACTCGCTCTCCCGGCGAGAGCCGGGGATGAACTCTTCTTCAGCGAATTCCCGATAGTCGCCTCGGTCAGCCGGCTGCCGCAGCCGCTCTCGGAAACGCCGGCGGCCGTGACCGTCATCGACCAGGAAATGATCCGGGCATCCGGCTTCCGTACGGTCGAAGACCTGCTGCGCCTGGTGCCTGGCTTCCAGGTCACCTCGCACAACCAGGACCCGGCCATCGTGGCCTATCATGGGCTGAACAGCGGCATGAACAGTGACGAGTACGGCCCGCGCGTGCAGGTCCTGATCGATGGCCGCTCGCAGTATTCGCCACTCTTCAAGTCGGGGGTTAACTGGAACCTGCTGCCCGTGGCGCTTGAGAATATCGAGCGGATCGAGGTGACGCGCGGCTCGAATACGGTTTCCTACGGATCGAACGCCTTCATGGGCGTGATCAACATCATCACTCTGGATTCAACGCAAACCAGGGGCTGGCTGGCCTCGGCCAATCATGGCAATAACGGAATCCGCGACGAGATGCTGCGCTGGGGCGGCAAGGTGGGAGGAGCCGATGTCCGCTTCACGGCACGCTCGTTCGAGGACAACGGATTTCAGCACGGGTTTTACAGCAATGTCTGGACGACTGCGCCCGATGACCGTCAATCCAGGCTTTTCGACCTGCGCGCCGACCTGCCGCTGGGCAACCATGATGAACTGCAATTCACCCTCAGTCACGTCCGCGATGTCTCTCTTTACGGGCGGCCGGGCAGCCCGGCCAACGATCCGCTGCGCGAGTTGCGCCAGCATTCGACCTCCTTCGGCCTGCTGTGGCGCCACGCTGTCTCGGCCGCCGAGGAATACAAGCTGCGCTACGCTTATACGCAGGATGAGGCAGTCGGTCCCTATCTCGAGCGCGTCAGCTTTGGTACCAATCTGGCGTCCCCCAGTTCGGTGACTTACTTCCAGCCATTCGATCCGGGTGGGCGTTCGGCGATGCATGAGCTGGAGTTCGAACATACGCTGGCCCCGACGGCGGGGACACGGATGGCCTGGGGGAGTGGCCTCAAGTCAGTCGCGCTTAATTCGCCTGCGCAGTTTTCGAGCAGTGACTGGAAGCACCGCGATGCTGTTCGTCTGTTCGGCAACCTTGAATACCGGCCGGCCAGACCCTGGCTGTTCAATCTGGGCGCCAGCCTGGAGCATGACAGCCTCAGCGGCCTGATGTTTGATCCCCGCGCCAGCGTCAGTTATCACGTGATGCCGCAGCAGACCCTGCGCCTGGTTGTCTCGCGGGCCCATCGCAGTCCCAGCCTGTATGAAACGTCGGGCCGGGTGGAAAAAAGGGATGTCGCCGGCAGCGGCCTGCTCAACATGACTTATCTGGCACAGGGGGTGGAGCCGGAGCGTATCGATACCGTCGAAGTCGGCTATCTCGGCGAGTTCAAGCAGCTTGCTGCCAGCGTTGATGTGCGAGCCTTCCACGAGCGCATTCCGAACCGCATCCAGATCGTTCCGCTGGCCTTGCCGGCCAGCATGCCGGACGATCAGGACAGCCTGGCCGGCCGCTATCTCGCCCAGACCAATCCCGGTTCGGCCAATACCATATTTCCGTATGGGCGGGCGGATGGCGCGATCAACCTGGAACGCGTGGTGATTCAGGGCTACGAATACCAGCTGCGCTGGCAGCCTTTTGCCACAACCCGTCTGATCTATAGCAATGCCCTGGTCTGCATCGATGCCGACCTGACGGACGTTTCCGTTGTTGCCGAAGCCACGGGCCATGCTACCGACAAGATTTCGCGGCAGGCACGGGAGTCGGCACCCGTGCGCTCGCAGTCGGCCATGCTGATCCAGAAACTGCCTTACGACCTCACCGCATCGGCGATGTATTTTCGCGCCGGGCCAATGCGCTGGCGGCGCAACGGCGACCCCATTCAGCCCAGTGAGCGCGTCGACTGGAGACTGGCCAAGGCTTTCAAGCTGGGGGCGACGCGCGGCGAGATCGCCTACACCGTGCAGATGGCCAACGGTGGCCTGCAGGAAGGTCGGCAGTTTGCCCGTACTGCCGACCGGCTCCAGTGGCTGAGCCTGCAACTGGGCTTCTGAGGGTTTTCCGGGGCTGCTTTCAGAACAGCGTCGTCGCCTGAATCCAGGCATCCGGCAAAACGCCGACGACCTTTGCTTCGAGCCACTTGTCGGCACCCGAAAGAATGGCGATGCCGGTGAGCAGGATGATGACGCCGAACCCTTTCTTGATCCCGTCGATGCGCTGCAGTACCCAGCCTCGCGCCACGCCGAAGCCCCGACGCGAGGCATAGGCCACGGCGACCAGCGGAATTGCCGCGCCGATACCGAACAGGCCGAGAACAATGCCGCCACGCACGGCGCCACCTTCGCTGGCGACCAGGGTCAGGGCCGAGGCGAGCAGCGGCCCGGAACACGGACTCCAGACCAGTCCGAGGACGCCACCGAGGAGCAGGGCGCCGCTCAGCGAACTGCCATCCAGCTTCGAGGAAGCCGCGTTGGCACTCGAGGCGATGGGCAGCATCCATTCCGTGAAGCGACGGTTGAGTGCCGGCACGAGCATGACGAGGCCAAAGCTGATGAGCAGCCAGGCGCCGAACAGCCGCACGCTATCCGAATCGATACCGAGGGCCGGGCCGAGGGCGCCGAGGACGATGCCGATCAGGGCGAAGGAAATCGCCATGCCGATGCCCATCGCAACGGGCGCCAGGCGGTTGGCCTGCACGGCGCCACCGATGACCAGCGGCAAAATGGGGAAAACGCAGGGAGACAGCGTCGTCAGGCTGCCGGCGACCAGGCTGAGGCCGAGATGGGTGAGCGGGATGTCCATGGCGCTTACTTCGCGCTGTCGAGCACGGCGCGCAGCGCCTTGGGATCGGTATCGCCGGCCAGCCGCCCGGTTTCCCTGGCGCCCTTGTAGGCAATCACCGTCGATTGCGTACGTACACCAAGCTGCCGCTTGAGTTCGCGCTCCTGGTCGTAATTGACGATGAGCAAGGTGCCGGGCACGGTGGCATCCCCCTTCCAGCCATTGAATACCTTCTCCTGCGCGCGGCAGGTCGGGCACCAGTCGGCATGGAAATGCAGGGCGACCGCTGCGCCAGCCTTCTGTTGGGCAGCCAGCGCTTCGGCAGAGTAAGGCTGGATGTCGAGGGCCGTGGCGAAATTTGCCGTAACCGAAAGCATGACGCCGGCGAGGAGGCTGATGATTTTCATGATTATTCTCCGTTGGGATTGGGTAATCATTAGTCGCCAGCGCGGCAGGAAACTTACAGCCCGACAGGGAATATTTCTGTGGAAGGCCCCTGGCGGGGAGTTTCTGGCTATGTGGTGACCAAGTTTTACGGCATCTGACTGGTTGTCATCTAGAAGCATGCCGGCACTCGCACAGTTGATTGACGGGCGTACGAATAAGCGTACCATTTGAGCTTCTTTGAAGGAGCATGAAATGAACACGCTTACCGCCAGCGAAGCTCGCGCAAATCTGTACCGACTGATTGATCAAACGGTAGAGTCTCATGAGCCCATCATCATTTCTGGAAAACGCAACAGTGCCGTACTGCTCTCTGCGGAAGACTGGAGCGCGATTCAAGAAACCTTGTACCTGCTGGCTGTACCTGGCATGCGCGAGTCGATCAAGACTGGCATGGCCGAGCCCCTCGCCAAAAGTTCGAAGGCGCTTGAGTGGTGAGTTGGGAAATTGTTTATGCCAAGCAAGCAATGAAGGACGCAAAGAAGCTTGCGGCCAGCGGCCTTAAACCAAAAGCACTAGAACTGCTCGCTGTTCTTGCCGGCGACCCATTTCAAAATCCACCACCCTTTGAGAAATTGGTTGGTGATCTTGCTGGCGCTTATTCTCGTCGTATCAATATTCAGCACCGCATTGTGTATGAGGTCTTTGCCGAAGAGAGAACGGTTCGTGTCCTGCGACTGTGGACGCACTATGAGTAGGGCTGGCTATGGCCGACGGCTACTCTTGAGCCGGTGAGTCAGGCTGATTCGTTGTCGATTGGCAGTAAGTTCGTCTCAGACAAGCGTGCCGAGAACGATGCCCTGGTGACGCAGGTTGTCGAGTAGTGCGGCGCCGTGGGCGAGCAATTCGCCGGGGGCGGGGTGTTGCAGTTCGGTGGCGATTTGCCGGATGGCAGCTTCGCCCGTGGTCGGCGCTGTGGCGAGCAGCTTGAGCAGGCGGCTCGTGACGGCGTTGATCTGGCTGAATTGCACTTTGTCGTCGCTGTCGCGATAGACGGCCAGATGGGTCGGCTGGGGCTTGCGGGGTCGGTAGCCGGGGCTGATGTGGTGTACCGGCCAGGCGTAGGCGAGGTTGAGCAATGCCGGGTTGAGGGCGACTGGCTGGCGCATGAGGTCGCCAGCCGGGTCGTGCGCCGGTTTTGGCTCATCCATGATGTCGACAGCCAGTTCGGCCCATTCGTAGTGGGCCAGTTCGGCCAGCCAGGCGGGCAGCGGCTGGCGAATGTCGCCGGTCGCGAGGTAACGGACGAATTCACGGGGGATTTCGCGGAACCATGGCGTGTGCAGCGGCCAGTCGCGGTAGAAGGTCCGGTTCAGTCGGCGCCAGCGCTTTTCGCCAAGAATCGCCCGGCAGACCGGAAAGCAGGTGTCGACGAAGCCGCAGATATTGTTGAAGAGCAGCTCGCGGTATACCGCCATGCCGCGGGCCGGCACTCCCTCCGGCCGTGGCGCGTGTTGCGGGTCGCGCAGGTGGCGGGCGAAGGCGTACTGGAAGCTTTGGAATGCGGCGTTCATCAGGCGGCTTTTCGCTGGCCGGCGGCCTGTTGCAGGCGGGCAATCTGTTCGACTTCTGCTGTCAACGCCGACAAGTCGGGAATATTGAAATCGCGTTCGAGGCAGGTCGGCACCTCGCCACCGATGCGGGCATAGGCGGCTTCGAGCAGCGACCAGACGGGATCAATGACCCCGGCGCCATGCGTATCGACGAGCAGGCCATCTGGTTCGACGAAGTGGCCGGCGACATGGACGTAACAAGTCTGCTCCAGCGGCAGGGCATGCATGAAGGCGAGTGGGTCGAAGCCGAAGTTCCGGCTGTTGACGTAGATGTTATTGACGTCGAGATGGAGCAGGCAGTCGGCTTCGCGGACGATGGCCGAGATGAATTCGGCTTCGCTCATTTCAGCACCCGGCGGCGCGACGTAGTACGACGCGTTTTCGATACCGATGCGGCGGCCGAGGATGTCCTGCGCCCGCTGGATGCGCTCGACTGTCCAGCGGACGGCTTCTCCGCTCAGCGGAATCGGTAGCAGGTCATAGAGATGGCTGTCGTCGGCGCACCAGGACAGGTGTTCGGTGTACAGCGTCATGCCATGTTCGGCCATGAAGCCCCTGATGCGTCGGAGCAGTGCCTCGTCGAGCCGACCGGGGCCGCCCAGCGACAGGGACAGTCCGTGGCAGACGAAGGGGTAACGTTCGGTGAAATGGCGCAAATCCCTGGCCGAACGTCCGCCCATGCCGGCCCAGTTTTCCGGGGCGATTTCGAAGAAACGGATGGCGTCGGGCACCTTGGCCTGCAAGGGCGCGATCAGTTCGCGGCGAAAGCCGAGACCGGCACCATGGGCGTGGCGTGGCTGCATGTGAGGGTTTCCGGTGAGGGAAGAAGGGCGGGCAGGGCGAACCCCGCACCGCCATTGCTCAGTCGGTGATTATTTCTTGGCGCCGCAGGCGGCATCCTTCATCTTGTCGCCACCGCACTTGCCTTCGGCGGCCTTGCCCTTGGCTTTGTCGGCGCCACATTTGGCATCCATTTTCTTGTCGGCGCCGCATTTGGCTTCAGCGGCCTTCTTGGCGGCACCGCACTTGGCGTCCATCTTCTTGTCGCCGCCGCAGGCACCGTCCTTCATCTTGGTGTCGGCTTGGGCCAGTTGGTAGCCGGCTTGCAGCTTGGTCGCGCCAAACGGGTTTTCGCTGGCGTGGGCAAGCGGGCTGAGGGCGATGGCGGCAAAGGTGGTGCCGACTGCGAGGGAAACGATGGTTTGCTTTTTCATGATTTTCTCCGTTGAGTGAGGTGCTGCGATCAGTCTTTCTGATTCATCCAGGCCCCTGTGACCTGACGCATGAAGGCGAACTGTCTTTCGGCACGTCGGCAGCCTGTGCAAATCACCAGATGCAGACGAAACTGCAAGCGCTCCCAGAGGCTGAGCTTGCGTTCCATTTGTAGCGAGGCGAGGCGGGTGGCTTCCTTGCAGCTGATCATTACAGTTCCTGTTTTGCGTCCTTGGCTTGGGGGCCTGATGCATTAGTCGGTGCGGCCATCAAAACCTTACAATTTTTTATGCAGTATCATCCACGACGATAAAAACTGACGAGCCGCCATGTCTACGGACCCACTGCACGACCCCGAGTTTCTCACAGGATTGCGTCGCGACATGCTGCGCTTCGCCGAGATGCAGTTGCGCGACCGTGCCCAGGCCGAGGATGCCGTGCAGGAGGCGCTGGCGGGTGCCCTGACGGGGAAGGAAAAATTCGCTTCGCGCGCCTCGCTGCGCACCTGGGTGCTCGCCATCCTGAAGAACAAGATCATCGATGTGCTGCGCGCAAGGGTTCGGGAGAACGCGGTGGTCTGCAGTGATGCCGACGAGGATTTGAACGCCTTTTTTGACGACCGCCAGCACTGGGCCGAAGACACCCGTCCATCCGAGTGGCAGTCGCCGGAGCAGGCGACAGAGAACAAGCAGTTCTGGGAAGTCTTCGAAGCCTGCCTCTACCGCCTGCCTGACGCCAGCGCGCGCATATTCACGATGCGCGAGGTGCTCGGCTTCGATACCGATGAAATCTGCCGGACCCTGGGTATCACAACCAATAACTGCTGGGTCCAGCTCCACCGGGCCCGCCTGGCCCTGCGCGCCTGCCTCGGCGCCAACTGGTTCGGTGAAGCGGCTTGAAGGCTAGTGTGCAGCACTACACTAGATCCGTTCCCAGATGGTGACTTCCGAAAGGGTGTGCTGAAATTTCCGTTTTGTTTCACGGATCACGAAGGGTACTGATTCCGGTCCGTGCAGCAGGCGGAAGTGTTTGCCGAGCAGGGCTTTCAGGCCATCGAAGGTGGTGAAGTTTTCGCCGTCCTTCTTGAAACCGCCTATCCACTCCTCGCGTTTTGTGTGCTCCGGCAACCAGGTATAGGGTGAAGTCAGCATGAGCAGGCCACCGGGATTCAGTCGCTCATGGACTGTCTCGAGGAAGAGGCTCGGGCTGTACAGGCGATCGATCAGGTTGGCGGCGAGGATGAGGTCGTAGCCGGCAAAGACCGGTTTCAGGTTGCAGGCATCGCCCTGGAAGAATTCGACTTTGGGGGCCATCTCGGCAAGGCCCAGGGTGCTCAGCGAACATTCCTTGTAGCTGACCAGTTCGCCTTCTTCGGTCAGCGTGTAACGAAGCCGGCCTTGCTCTGCCAGTTGGGTGCCGACGCCGATGAAGCGGGCGGAGAAATCGATGCCGGTAACCTGATCGAAATGTCGGGCCAGCTCGAAAGTTGCCCGGCCGGTGGCGCAGCCGAGATCAAGCGCCTTGTGCGCCGGTCGCCCGCCCATGGTTTCGATGGCCAGTTGGGCCAGTGTCCGCGGGAAATTGGCGACGCCGAAATAGGCGTCGCCGTAATGGAATTCGATGTATTCCGAGATCAGCCGGTCGGTTTCGTAGTGCGAGGCAGGCTGGGTCGCTGCTGCATCGGCCACGACATAACGGAAACCGGCATGCTGGAAGAAATGGCGACGGAAGGCGTAGCGCGAGATCGGTGCCGCTTCGTTGCCGCAGGAAATCCACGAGCCGCCCTTGATCAGGTTGTGGCGTTCGTCGAAGGTCGGTGTCGTGAAGTCGTCGTAGATCGGATGGACTTCAAAGCCGGCCAAGGGGTAGATCGGTGTTTCCTGCCATTGCCAGACATTGCCGACGACATCAAACAGCGGACCATGGGCAAAGCGATCGACCGGGCAACTCGAGGCCTCCTGAGCGAGCCCGATGTTGGCCGGCAGCCTGGTGGCAAGGTCGTCGATCCCGGCGAAGCGACGCAGTGCCTGCCACTCGTCCTCGCTCGGCAGGCGAACGGCCTGACCGCTGCTGCGTGCCTTCCAGTTGCAGAAGGCTTTGGCCTCGTGATAATTGGTCTCGACGGGCCAGTTCCAGGGCATGGGGACTTCTTCAAGCATCAGGCGAAGGCGCCATTGCGCGCCGTCCCTGATCCAGAAGGTCGGGTGCTCGGCCTGGGCGAATTTTTTCCAGGCGGCCCCTTCTTCGGGCCATAGCGAGTCGTCGGCATAGCCGCCGGCCTCGACAAAGGCCAGGAATTCGTGATTGGTGACCAGATGGCGACTGGCCTGGAATGCGGCGGTGGACACCTCGTGCTGGCCGAATTCATTGTCCCAGCCGTAGACAAGGGGTGCCTTGCGGTCGCGGCCGAGCTCGAATTGGGCGGCTGGAATGTCGATCAGGCTGTTTTCCGGTGCCACGCCGCTGACGCGACAAGGGGCCCAGGCCGGATGGGGGCGGACGTATCTGAGCTGATGCTGGCGAATCAGCACCGACGAGGTTTCGAGATGGATGCGCTCATGCTCGATACCCATCAGGATGATCCAGAACGGGTCTTCCCAGGCGATGGGCAGATTCAGCGGCTGCAGGCGAATGAGCTGGTCGACGACCTGTCGGACGCTCTGCCGGTAGGCGCGTACCTCGTCTACGCGCGGCCAGTTGTAGCGAACGTCACTGAGGTCATCCCAGCTCATTTCGTCGACGCCGATGGCGAACATGGACTCGAAGCCCGGATTGATGCGCTGTTCGATCAGTCCTGCCAGCACCAGCTTGTTGATGAAAAAGGTCGCGGTGTGGCCAAAATAGAAAATGAGCGGATGACGCAGGGCGATCGGTTTGACGAGGTAGGCCTCGTCGCAGCTCAGCACCTCGAACAACTGTTCATAGCGATCATAGGTCGCATGAAAATAGTCGAGAATCTCCCGCCGCTTCTGTTCGGCATCGGTGCCATTGAGCAACGGTGTGGCGGGAAAGGGGGCTTGCTTCATGCGGTCAGCGCTCGGGGATGTTTCAGCAGTTTGGAGGAAAAGTCTTCCCTCTGCTTGGTAAAGCAGAAGGCAAGGGAGGGATTATCTGATTTCTGCTGCGGATAGTGTAGTCGTGGCAAAAAAAACCCCGCCACGAGGGCGGGGTAACAGGGAGTTCTCGAATCGGGGGGATTTCGAGAGGAGGGTAAATCGGTTCAGTCCTTGTGGCGTCGCTTCAGCCACAGACGGGCGAGGGCGATTGCCGCACCGGCGGCGACAGCAGTCGCGGCGGCCTTGAATGGCTCAGCCTGACCTTCCGAAAGCCAGTCGAATCCCGTGATGCCAATGAAGACACCGAGTGATTCGCTGATCGGCAGGTTGTCGGCAAAAGCCATTAGCGATCCCCGCTGAGCGGAATGCTGACCAGCGCCGGCTGGGCGGCTGCCATGTCGAACAGGTACTGGCGGGTGGCTTCGATAAATTGTTTGATGTTCATGTTGATCATTTCCTCGTTTTCCTCTTGGCGGGTCTGGCTTACTTCCATGCCTCGCATTGTAGGGAGCGCAGGCGTTCAGGTCTGTGGCGCAAGCGTGGCCGAGAGGTAACGGGTTTTGATCTTGTGTGACGCTGTGTAACGACCGAAGGAAATCCCTATTGGCGGGCTTTCCAGGTCAGCGTGAAACGAGCGCCACCGAGCGGCGAGGCATCGGCCGTGGCGGTCCCGCCATGCAGTTCGAGGACGCGCCGCGCAATGGCCAGGCCCAGGCCGTAACCGCCGGTCGAGCGGTCGCGCGAGCGGTCGAGGCGGGTGAAAGCCGAGAAGATGTGCTCGCGCTCTTCGGGCGGAATACCGATGCCGTCGTCGTCGACGTGGATCAGCATGTTGTCGCCACGTAGTTCGGCGTTGACCATGATGCGCTTGCTGGCGTATTTGAAGGCGTTGCGCAGCAGATTGCGCAGGGCGTAGGGCATGGCCTTGCGGTCAAGGTCGATGCAGAGGTTTTCGGGCAGTTGATCCGTATTGACCGAGACTTCGAGCTGGCGCCCGAGCAGGCGCACCGCATCGACCTCGTCGCCCAGCCACTCTGCCGCCTTGACGCTGGAGAAATGGGCCTGCGGGGCTTCACGCTCGAAGCGGGCATAGGTCAGGCTGGTGTCGATGAGCTGGTCGAGTTCATCGAGGTCGGCCTCCATCATCGCCCACAGGCGAGCGCGTTCCTCGGGGGCGTCGGTTTCGGAGAGCATTTCGAGCGCGAAGCGCATGCGCGCGATCGGTGTCCGCAACTCATGCGAGATGCCGCAGGAAAGCTCGCGGTGAGTCGCCAGCAATTGGCGGATACGCTCGGCCATGCTGTTCATCGTGTCGGAGAGCGGGGCGAAAAGCTGGGTGCGGACCGGGGGCGATACGGCGTCGAAATGGCCGTCACCGAGATCGAGCGCCGTCTGCCGCAGGCCTTCGAGGTCACGCCAGACCGGGCGGATCCAGAACCACAGTGCGACGGCAAAAATGAGGCCGATCAGGCTCCAGGTCAGCAGGCGCAGGCGCAGTTCGAGCGGCAGCCTGTCTTTCAGTTCGGGGTTGCGGTTCGAGGCCAGGGGGCCGACCACCAGCACCTGGCTGGAGGTGCCGAGGCGGTGATACATGATGTCCCCGTCGTGGTCGATGGCGATGTCGCCGGAATCGAGCTTGAGGACCTGGCTGGGGGTCAGGGTGCGGTCGAGGGTAATGCGTTCGACGATGCCGAGGTTGTAGGAAAACTTGTCATCGAGTTCCTTGACCCGCTTCTGCCAGTCTCGGCGCGGCTGACGGAAGAGTTCGTCTTCGATCAGGGTGATCGTGCCGCGCATGAAGCGGCGGGCGTAATCGTCGGTAATGCCCCGCTGGGCGGTGGAAATGACGAAATCGGCGGTGAAGGCAATGGCGACGAAGGAACCCATCGCCAGCAGGTAGAAATTGAAGAACAGCTTGGACAGGCTGTAGCGACCGCCGCGCCAGCGCGGCAAGGCAACCCGGATGAGCGAACGGGCCAGACCCTGGTTTTGTTCCTTCGGGCTTGCTTCCCCGCTTTGGGGATCAGTTCCAGTCATGCTTGCTGAAAAGATAACCCTTGCCACGCACGGTCTTGATGCGCGTCGGGTTCTCAGGGTCGTCATTGAGCTTCTTGCGCAGGCGGGAAATGCGGGCGTCGATCGAGCGATCCAGGCCGTCGAAGCCGATGCCGCGCAGTTCCTGCAGCAGATCGTCGCGTGACAGCACATTGCCGGCATGTGAGGCGAGCAGCCAGAGCAGGTCGAACTCGGCCGTGGTCAGGTCGATGGTCTGGCCGTTCAGCGAAGCGGTACGGGTCGCCTGACTGATCCTGAACTGGCCGAAGACCATGGTTTCGGCTTCGCCGTTGCCCGCCTCGCCGGCTGTCGGCAGGCGGCGCAGCAGGGCCTTGATGCGGGCGAGCAGGACGCGTGGCTGGACAGGCTTGGCGATGTAGTCGTCGGCGCCCATCTCGAGGCCGAGGATCTGGTCGAAGTCCTCGTCGCGAGCCGTCAGCATGAGGATTACGCCGCGATACTGTGGGCGGACGGCGCGACAGACTTCGAAGCCGTCCTTGCCGGGCAGCATGACGTCGAGAATGACGAGATCGGGCTGCTCGGCCAGGATGCGTGCCTCTGCGGTATCGCCGCGCGGCTCGATGCTGACTTGCAGATCGTTCTTGGTCAGGTATTCAGCCGTCAGTTCGGCCAGGCGTTCGTCGTCTTCGACAAGCAGTATGCGTGTATTCATCCGCCAATCTTAACCACCTGCCGGGCGGCGGTCCACCTTCCTGTTCCCCGCCAGTATCCGGAAAATTCGCACATATCAACTGGAGCAGTCGATGGCATAGAATCCCGACTCATCGTCTTCAGAGGAATTGTCTTGATGAATTGGTCAAAAGTGCCCATGCGTGCCTGGTTCGCGACCCTGGGGCTGGGCTGTCTGGGTCTCGTTGCGGTCGGTATGGAATTGCAGACCCTGCTGCGGCTGGCCCCTTGCCCGCTATGTATCTTCCAGCGGCTGCTCTATATCGTCATCGGCTTTATCGGCCTGCTTGGATTCATCTGGCCGGCCGGGCGCCTGCTGTGGGCTGCGCTGGCGGGCGGTCTGGCCATGCTCGGCGCAGGCGTCGCGGGCTACCAGACCTGGATGCAGGCTTTTCCGCATCTGGCACCGGAGTGCAGTTTCACCGATCCGAACCTCATCGAGCGCCTCGTCGACTGGCTGGGCATGGCATGGCCATCGATGTTCCTGGCCACCGGCTTCTGCACCACCCGTGACTGGGAAATGTTCGGCCTGTCGATGGCCAACTGGTCCGTGCTGGTCTTCACCGGCATCGTGGTCTACGCCGCCTTGCTGTTCAGGCAGAAACAGCGGGCCTGAAAAAACAAAACCCGCCGAAAGGCGGGTTTGTCGAATGCTGGAGCAGGCTGAATTTACTTCAGCTTGACTTCCTTGTAAGCAACGTGCTTACGAGCCTTCGGGTCGTACTTCATGAACTCCAGTTTGGCAGGCGTCGTGCGCTTGTTCTTGGAGGTGGTATAGAAGTGACCGGTGCCAGCTGTAGATTCCAGCTTGATTTTTTCGCGACCGCCTTTAGCCATTTTATTTTTCCTTCTTTATCAGACTTCGCCGCGAGCGCGCAGGTCAGCCAGGACGGCATCGATGCCGTTCTTGTCGATCAGGCGCAGACCGGCGTTGGAAACACGCAGGCGCAGGAAGCGGTTTTCAGATTCGACCCAGAAACGACGGTACTGCAAGTTCGGCAGGAAGCGGCGTTTGGTTCTATTGTTGGCATGGGAAACCTTGTTCCCAACCATCGGGCCTTTACCCGTTACTTGGCAGACTCGCGCCATGATGGTGCTCCAGAATTCGCTAGAAGAGAGCCCGCAAGTATAACCAAAAGTACTTGGTCGTTTCAAGGGGTTTATTGAACTTTATAGTAAACCCCGTTCGGCGAAGGAGAGCGGCGGGGTGTTGCCGGCCACAATGAAGTGGTCGAGCACCTTGACGTCGACCATCGCCAGGGCATCTTTCAGGGACCGGGTTAGCATCTCGTCGGCCCTTGACGGCTCGGCGATGCCGGAGGGGTGATTGTGCGCCAGGATGACGGCGGCAGCGTTGTGGGCGAGTGCGGTCTTGACGACTTCGCGTGGATAGACCGAGGTCTGGGTCAGTGTGCCGGTGAATAGCTCGTCGGCCTTGAGCAGGCGATTCTGGGCATCGAGCCAGAGGGCCATGAAGACTTCATGGCCCCGGCTGGCCAGTTTGAGGCGCAGCCAGTCGCGCACCTTGCCCGGCGAAGTAAAGCTGTCGCGGGTCGCCAGGTCTTGTGAAAGGGCGCGTCGGGCCAGTTCGAAGCTGGCCTTCAACTGCGCAGCCTTGGCCTGTCCGATACCGGAAACGCTGGCCAGTTCGGTGAGCGACGCTTCGGCCAGGCTGCCCAGTCGGCCGTCGAAACGGTGGAGCAGATCGCGGGCCAGATCGACCGCGCTTTTGCCGCGAATGCCGACGCGCAGGTAGATGGCCAGGAGTTCGGCATCGGAGAGTGCTTGCGGGCCGAGTGCCAGCAGTCGCTCGCGCGGACGTTCGCCTTCCGGCCAGTCGGTAATCGCCATATTCTTTTCCGTTAGAATGAGCCAAGTCCAATTCTAATGGTATGACAATGGAATTACAGGGAAAACGTGTCGTTCTCGGGGTGACGGGTGGCATAGCGGCCTACAAGGCAGCCGAGTTGGTTCGCCTGCTCGGCAAGCAGGGTGCCGATGTGCAGGTGGCGATGACCGAAGGGGCGACGCACTTTGTGACGGCGACCACCTTCCAGGCGCTATCGGGCCAGCCGGTCTATCTCGATCAGTGGGATGCCCGGATGCCGAATGCGATGGCGCATATCGACCTCTCGCGTCAGGCCGACCTTATTGTCGTGGCACCAGCCTCGGCTGATTTCCTCGCCCGCATCGCGCACGGCATGGCCGACGACCTGCTGGCCACCATGGTCCTGGCCCGCGATTGCCCCCTGCTCGTGGCGCCGGCGATGAATCGCCAGATGTGGGAAAACCCGGCGACGCAGCGCAATGTTGCGCAGTTGCAGGCCGATGGTGTGCAGATTCTCGGTCCGGCCAGCGGCGAGCAAGCCTGCGGCGAGGTGGGCGCCGGCCGCATGCTCGAGCCCGAGGAGATTCTCGAAGAGGTCATCGCCTTCTTTACACCCAAGCTATTGGCCGGCCGGAAGGTCTTGATCACGGCCGGACCGACCTTCGAGGCAATCGATCCGGTGCGTGGCATTACCAATCTGTCCTCCGGCCGCATGGGTTATGCCGTGGCCCGTGCCGCCCGGCAGGCGGGAGCGGATGTGATGCTGGTTTCCGGCCCGGTTGGCCTGGCCGCTCCACAAGGTGTTGAATGCATCAAGGTGCAGAGTGCGCTCGACATGCACGCGGCCGTGATGGCGCGGGCTGCGGCGGCGGATATCTTCATCGGCGTCGCGGCGGTGGCCGATTATCGCGTTGCCAATGCGGCCGAACACAAGCTCAAGAAAGATACGGGCGGTATTCCGCCGATCGAGCTGATCGAGAATCCGGACATCCTGGCCGAGGTGGCGGCGCTGGCCGATGGCCCGTTCTGCGTCGGGTTCGCGGCAGAGAGTCGCAACCTTGAAGAGTATGCGCAGAGCAAGCGCCGCAAGAAAAATATTCCGCTGATCGCCGGCAACCTGATCCAGGAAGGCTTCGGCGGCGAGGACAACCGGCTCGTGCTGTTCGACGATGCCGGCGTCCATCCGCTGACGCCCGCCCCCAAGTCGGTACTGGCGCGCCAGTTGATAGAACATATAGCCACATTGACGAGGAAAGACTGATGCATCGAATCGACGTAAAAATTCTCGACAACCGCCTGCGCGAAAGCCCGCCGGAATACGCGACACCCGGTTCCGCAGGGCTTGACCTGCGCGCCTGTATCGAAGCACCGCTGCATGTGGCGCCGGGCCAGACGACCTTGGTGCCGACCGGCATGGCCATTCATCTCGCCGATCCCGGCCTGGCCGCCATGATCCTGCCGCGCTCCGGCCTGGGCCACAAGCACGGCATCGTGCTCGGCAATCTGGTCGGGCTGATCGACAGCGACTATCAGGGCGAGCTGATGGTTTCAGTATGGAACCGCGGCCACGTCGGCTTTACGCTCAACCCGCTGGACCGCATCGCCCAGTTGGTCGTCGTGCCGGTGTTGCAGGTCGGGTTCAATATCGTTGATGACTTCGATGCCAGTCATCGCGGTGAAGGTGGCTTCGGCAGTACCGGGCACGCCTGAACCTTGCAAGCCAAGCGTAAGCAAATTACGATTTAATTATTAACTTTGAGCCGAGAGGGTGGGAAATGAAAAAGATCGGAATACAACTAGCCGGAGCGATGCTTGCAATGGCTTGTGCCATGCCCGCATCGGCTGCCGATCTGGCCCGTGCCGAAGAAATCGTGTCGGGGCGTTGTTTCCTCTGCCATGGCATGGAAGGCGAATCGGCCAGCCCGGTCTTTCCGCGTCTGGCCGGCCAGCATGCCGATTACATCGCCAAGCAACTGGCTGATTTCAAGTCCGGCAAGCGCAACAGCGACACCATGAAGCCGCAGACGGAAGAGCTGACTCCCGCTGAAATGAAGGCTTTGGGGGCTTTCTTCCAGGCCAAGGTGGTTGGTCCCCGTCCGGCTCGCGATCCGGAATTGCTGGCTGTCGGCAAATTTGTTTTCATGCGTGGCAATCAGTTCTCCGGCCTGCCGGCCTGTTCTACCTGTCATGGCGCCCAAGGGCTGGGGACGCCGCAGTTGCCGCGACTTGCCGGACAGCATCCCCGCTATATCGAGGATCAGATCAAGCAGTTCAACAAGCGCGAGCGGACCAATGACAACGCGATCATGCATACCATTGCCTCCAAGCTCTCCGAACTCGAAACTCATGCGGTGGCGGAGTTCATCGCAACGCTGGATTGAGTGTGCGCCGGGTGAAATGACAAAAGGCCGCTTGCGCGGCCTTTTGATTTTGAAGCGTCGAACAATCAGACCAGCATGTCGGCCCAGATATTCTTGGCCCAACCCATTGCCACCTTGCCTTCCAGCTCATTGCGTGCCGCCGAGACGCCGCCGGCGCCCTTGACCGGTTGCACGGTCTTGGTCGCGGCGTCGTACTGGTGCACCGACGAAACGTGGATGACGTTCTTGCTATCGACGAAGCTGTAGCAGGTATTCATCACCACCGGCTCGGGATTCGGCTCCTGGCCGGCCAGCATGTTGATGATGGCGGCGGCGGCCAGCTTGCCGTGCTGGTTGGCCATGTGGCCGGACTTCGGCATGGTCGGCGCCGGGAAAACGGCGTCGCCGAGGATGTGGATGCCTGGGGTACTGGTTGATTCCATCGACAGCCAGTTGACGTCCACCCAGCGGTTGTTGATCAGCTTGATGCCCGACTTGGCGGCAATGTCGCCGGCGCGGTGCGGCGGGATGACATTGAGCACATCAGCCTTGAACTTGTCGAATTCGAGCACGGCCGTATTGGTGCCGACTTCGACATCCTTGACCTCGCTGTTGTTGCGGTACTCGATCATGCCCTTGTAGAGGTCGGCCCAGGCCTTGGTGAACAAGCCCTTCTTGGACATCACGTCTTCGTTGGCGTCGAGGATGACGACCTTGGACTTCGGCTTGTTCTTCTTGAAATAGTCGGCAACCAGGCAGGCGCGCTCGTAAGGTCCGGGCGGGCAGCGGTAGGGGGCCTTGGGAATGGCGATAGCGTAGGTGCCGCCGTCCTTCATGGCTTCCAGTTGCTTGCGCAGGGCGACCGTTTGAGCGCCGGCCTTCCAGGCATGGAGGATTTTCGACTGGGCATCGGCGTTGTTCAGGCCGGGAATCTGGTCGTACATGAAGTCGACACCCGGCGAGAGCACCAGACGGTCATAACTCAAGCTGCCGCCCGTCTTCAGGGATACGGTCTTTTTCGCGGCATCGACGCCCACCACGTCATCCTGGACGACGCGGACGCCCCAGGTGTTCTTCAGGCCGTCGTAGCTGACGGTGATGTCTTCCATGGTCTTCATGCCGCCGATGACCAGGTTGGAAATCGGGCAGGAAATGAAGGTCGGGTTGCGTTCGATCAGTGTTACCTGAACGCCGCCTTCGCTCCACATCCGCAGGTATTTTGCGATGGTCGCGCCGCCGTAGCCGCCGCCGACCACGACGACATGGCCGCTGGCCTTCTTGGCACCACCGGCACAGCCGTAGAGTGAAGCCATGGCACCAGCTGCGGCGCCGACTTTCAGGAAATCGCGTCTTTTAATGAGCATCATCGTGGGCTCCCCTTATTTTTGTGCGGCGAAATAGCCGGCGATCAGATCAAGCTGGGCTTCGGTGTAGCCCTTGGATATCTGATGCATGATCGAAGCCGGCTTGTCGCCGCTCTTGTAATCAGCCAGTTTTTGCAGGATCTTGGCCTTATCCATGCCGGCCAGGGCGTCCATGCCGGAGCCCTTGACCGCATGGCCGTTGGTGCCGTGGCAGTTGGCGCAGGTGGCGGCCAGGTTGCGGCCGAGGTACGGGTCGGCAGCCTGCGAAGTGCTGGCAACGGCCAGCAGACACAGGGCTGCGATGGGAGCAAACAGTTTCATCGAGACATCTCCTCAAATGTGGTCGGAACGCCAACTAGCCAAGATTGTTATTGAGTTGCCCGGATCAGCGTAGCGCCAAGGTTATAAGCCTTTTGGAAAAAATGCATGCTGCAACGCAACAATATTAGATGTTGACTATATAAACGGTCAGTTATACATTTTAAGCTTGATTGAAATCAAAAACGATATGGACGAGACACTACAGGTTTTCGAGCAGGTCGCGCATTACTTCGGATTGCTGGCCGATCCCACCCGCTTGCGCATCCTTTCGTGTCTGTGTGCTGAAGAGCGCCCTGTCCATGAAGTCGTGGAAAAAATAGGCCTGACACAAGCCAATATCTCTCGCCATCTCAACATTCTTTACCGGGCCGGGGTGGTCGACCGGCGGCGCGAGGGGAGCACAGTCTTTTATCGGGTGGTCGATCCGAATTTTGTCGACATCTGCCGGACGGTCAGCATCACGGTGGCCAGCCGCGATCTGGGTGAAGAACTGGGCGTGTCGCCAGTGAATTGCAGTACTGACGTCAAATAATCAGAGGGGTTTGTCCATATGGGTGACATCACAAAACAACCGGGGCGTCTGCGGCCCGCACCGGAAAACTTCCTGACGGAAGCACAAGTCCAGGCCGTTGCTGACGGGCGCCGCGACTTCCTGCGCAAGAGCCTGTTTGCCGCCGGGGCGGCTTTGGCGCTGCCCAAGGTCGTGCGCGCCAGCGAAGGCGACCCGAATATTCTGGAAAACCCCGCCTGGACGACCTCGCTCGGCCTGCCCGTGGCGACCAATCCGTACGGCATGCCGTCGAAGTACGAGAGCCAGTTGCTGCGCCGCGAATCGCCGGGCCTCGCCCGCGTCGGTGGTGCCTCGGTGTCGTTCGCCCCGCTGCAGGGTCTGTTCGGCATCATCACGCCGTCCGGCCTGCATTTCGAGCGCCATCACCAGGGCTGGCACGACATCGATCCGTCCAAGCATCGCCTGATGATCAACGGGTCGGATGACTCGCTGCTCAAGAAGCCCAAGGTTTATACGCTGGATGAACTGATGCGCCTGCCCTCCGTATCGCGCATCCACTTCATCGAGTGCGGCGCCAATACCGGTCTCGAGTGGGGCAATGTCGCGGTGCCGACCGTGCAATACACGCACGGCATGCTCTCCTGTTCCGAATTCACCGGCGTCCCCTTGAAGCATCTGCTTGAGGATTGCGGTGTCGATTACAAGAAGGCCCGCTATGTGCTGGCCGAAGGTGCCGACGGTTCGTCGATGACGCGCACCATTCCGATGGAAATGGTCGAGTCGGGCGAAGTTTTCGTCGCCTATGGCCAGAACGGCGAAATGCTGCGGCCGGAAAACGGCTACCCGCTGCGCCTCGTCGTGCCGGGTGTGCAGGGCGTGTCCTGGGTCAAATGGCTGCGTCGCATTGAAGTCGGCGACAAGCCTTACGCCACCAAGGACGAGGCCGTGCATTACATCGACCTCCTGCCGAGCGGCCTGCATCGCCAGTACAGCTCGATCCAGGAAGCCAAGTCGGTGATCACCACGCCGTCGGGCGGCCAGACCCTGCTCGACAAGGGTTTCTACAATGTCTCCGGCCTGGCCTGGTCCGGTCGCGGTCGCATCAAGCAGGTCGATGTCTCCTTCGATGGCGGCGTCAACTGGCAGACAGCGCGCCTCGAAGGGCCGATCCAGAACAAGGCGCTGACCCGCTTCAACATCAATTGGGTGTGGGACGGCAATCCTGCCATCCTGCAGTCGCGCGCCATCGACGAAACCGGTTTTGTCCAGCCGAGCTACGGCCAGTTGCGCGCCGTGCGTGGCACCAAGTCGATCTATCACAACAATGCCATCCAGTCGTGGAAAGTCATCGAAAGCGGGGAGGTCAGCAATGTTCAGGTTCTCTAAGACCATTCTCGTTTTAACCCTGGCTGCGGCATCGACCGCCGCTGGCGCCTTCGAGAACTTCCAGGGGGTTGGCCGGCCGGCCACCACGGCCGAGGTCAAGGCCTGGGATATCGATGTTCGTCCGGATTTCAAGGGCTTGCCCAAGGGGTCGGGCAATGTCGAACGCGGCAACGAGCTGTTCGAGGAAAAGTGCGCCTCCTGCCACGGTTCCTTCGGTGAGTCGAACGAGGTCTTCACGCCGCTCGCCGGCGGTACGACCAAGGACGATATCAAGACCGGCCGCGTCAGGGGCCTGTCTTCCGGCGAACTGCCGCAGCGCACCTCCTTCACGAAGGTGGCGACGATCTCGACGCTCTTCGACTACATCCAGCGCGCCATGCCCTGGACGGCGCCGAAGTCGCTCAAGCCGGACGAAGTTTTCGCCATCCTCGCCTACCTGCTCAATCTGCAGGAAATCGTGCCGGCAGATTTCGTGCTCTCCGACAAGAACATTGCCGATGTCCAGAAGCTGCTGCCCAACCGCAACGGCATGACGACCGACCACGGCATGTGGCCGGGAGCGCCGGCCAAGAAGGGCGGAATCGGCAACGGCGGCAAGCCGGATACGGCGAACAAGGCGTGCATGAAGAACTGCAAGCCGGAAGTGCTGATCGGCTCGACCCTGCCCGAATATGCCCGGACTGCCCATGGCGAACTGGCCGACCAGTACCGCAGCTTCGGCCCGGTGCGCGGCACCCGTACGCTCGGCCCGGAAGCCGCCAAGAAGGCGGCCGATGCCGGTACGCTGGAACTGGCGACGAAGAGCGGCTGCATGGCCTGTCACGGCATGAAGAGCAAGATCGTCGGCCCCGGCTACAGCGAAGTGCTGGCCCGCTACAAGGATCAGACCGATGCCGAATCGCGCCTGATCGCCAAGGTCAAGGCCGGTGGTCAGGGTGTCTGGGGCTCGATCCCGATGCCGCCGAACGCTCATATCAAGGACGAGGACATCACCACGCTGGTGAAGTGGATTCTGTCCGGTTCGAAGTAATTCCAATTTCTACAGAGGAGAAGTCATGAACAATCAACGTCGCACCGTACTGAAATCCGGCTCCGGCGCCGCCCTGCTGGGCGTGCTGGCCGCTGCCGGCATCATCACCCCGGGCATGGCCCTGGCTGACTGGAACAAGGCTGCCTTTGACGCCAAGAGCATGGCCGATACGCTGAAGGCCCTGGGCGTTTCCGGCACGACCGATAGCAAGGATGTCCAGGTCACCGGCCCGGACATCGCCGAAAACGGCGCCGTCGTGCCGGTCGGCGTCGCCTCCACACTGCCCAATATCAGCATGGTCGCCATCCTGATCGAGAAAAACCCGAATGCGCTGGCCGCTTCCTTCGTCCTGCCGGAAGGCACCGAAGCCAACGTCCAGACCCGCGTCAAGATGGGCCAGACCTCGAATATCTACGCGCTGGTCAAGTCCGACGGCAAGTTCTTCATGGCGACCAAGGAAATCAAGGTCACGCTCGGCGGCTGCGGCGGTTAATCAGTACGAATTCAAGGAGATAGAAACATGGGCAATCCAATGAAAATCCGCGCCGCCAACAAGGACGGCGTTACTGAAGTGAAGGTTCTGGTCAGCCACGAAATGGAAACCGGCCAGCGCAAGGACTCTGCCGGCGCCATCGTGCCGGCCTGGTTCATTACCGAACTGGTCGCCAAGCATGGTGACAAGGTCGTGCTGACCAGCGAGTTCGGGCCGTCCGTCTCGAAGAACCCCTACCTCGCCTTCAAGTTCAAGGGCGGCGCCAAGGGTGAAAAGGTTACGGTCAGCTGGAAGGACAACAAGGGCGATTCCCGCACCGACGAAGCTGCCATCAACTGATAGCACCCGAAAAAAACGGCAGCCAGGGGGCATAGATCGCCGCTGCCGTTGCCTTTACCCCGTGGAGGAGTAATCAATGATCCGACGTTTGATGAAAACGCTGGTTGGGACGGCTGTACTGGTCGCCTTTGCCGGTGGTGTGGCTGCTCAGGACAGCAAGGTTGCTGACGAGCTGGCCAAGTATCGCGAGGCGCTGGCCGATGGCAATCCGGCTGACCTGTTCGAAGTCAAGGGCGAAGGCCTGTGGATGGAAAAGCGCGGCCCGAAGAATGCCTCGCTGGAACAATGCGATCTCGGTCAGGGTCCGGGCAAGCTGGACGGCGCCTATGCCGCCTTGCCCAAATATTTCAAGGACACCAACAAGGTCATGGACGTCGAGTCCCGCCTGGTCCATTGCATGGTGACCCTGCAGGGCTTCACGCAGGCGGAAGTGACCAAGCAGTGGTATTCGAAGCCGGGCAAGGATTCCGACATCGAGGCGCTGGTCACTTTCATTGGCGCCAAGTCCAATGGCAAGCCGATCAATGTGCCGGCGACGCATCCGGAAGAAGCCAGGATGGCCAAGATGGGTGAATATATTTTCTACCGTCGCTCCGGTCCTCAGGATTTCTCCTGCTCGATCTGCCACGGACAGGAAGGCAAGCGCATTCGCCTGCAGGATCTCGGCAACCTGACGACCAAGGAAGGCGCCGGCTTCGCCATGAAGACCTGGCCGTCCTACCGCGTCTCGCAAGGCACCGTGTGGACCATGCAGCGTCGCCTGATCGACTGCATGCGCCAGGCGCGCTGGCCTGAGCCGAACTATCTGGCCGATTCGATCATCGCGCTGGAAACCTATCTGCAAAAAACTGCGACCGGCACCGTGATGGAAACGCCGGGCATCAAGCGTTGAAAAAGGGGACGACCATGAATTTCAAATTTGCCCTCTTTTTCGGGCTGACCGTCGCCATCGGCGCCCCGGCATTTGCCCAGAAGGCCGTCGAGGCACCGGGCGGCAAGTTCGCCAAGGATGCCGAGCAGATGTTCCGCGCTTCGTTCAAGGCCGAGAATCCGAAGTACTGGATGACGCGTCTGGAGCAGGACGAAACGATGAAGACCTGCCAGCAGTTCCGCGACAATCCGCCGCGCAAGATTGGCGAGAAGCTCGAAAAGCTCAACGCTGCGACGATTCGCTACCCGGTGGATGGCAAGCTGATCGGCGACTGGAAGGAAGGCGAGAAGCTCGCCGCCGTCGGTACCGGTGGCCACATTGGTTTCATCCAGCCGGATCCGGCTGGACGCGTTCGTGGCGGCAACTGCTACGCCTGCCACCAGCTGGCGAAGAAGGAACTCGCCTACGGCACGATCGGCCCGAGCCTGCAGCAATTCGGCAAGATCCGCGGCAAGGACGAGGACACGATCAAGTACGTCTACGACAAGATCTACAACTCCAACGCCTTCACGGCCTGTACCAACATGCCGCGTTTTGGCCTGCACAACTGGCTGACGCCGGAACAGATCACCCATATCGTGGCTTTCCTGATCGACCCGGAATCGCCGGTCAATAAGGACTGATAGTCAGTGGTCGTTAGTCGCTGGTTGTTTGCACTTGCGTGCTGGCAGCTGGCGACTAATAGCTGGAATTCATTCAAGGAACAAACATGAGCATGAATCGTCGGGAATTTCTTCAGGTCATGGCCGTCGCGGCGGCGGGTGGCATGTCTCTGCACAGCGAACTGGCGCTGGCCGAGAAGGGGGCTGGCAAGCTGTACGACCTGCCCAAGTTCGGCAACGTCAGCCTGTTGCATATCACCGACTGTCATGCCCAGCTGTTGCCTATCTACTTCCGCGAGCCGAACGTCAATCTCGGCTTCGGTGACCAGTACGGCAAGGTGCCGCACCTGGTCGGCGCCAATCTGCTCAAGCACTTTGGTTTCAAGCCGAACAGCATCGAGGCGCACGCCTATACCTATCTGAATTTTGAAAAAGCGGCCGAAACCTACGGCAAGGTCGGCGGCTTCGCCCATCTTGCAACGCTGGTCAAGCGTATGAAGGCGACCCGTCCGGGCGCGCTGCTGCTCGACGGCGGCGACACCTGGCAGGGTTCCGGCACGGCGCTCTGGTCCAATGCCCAGGACATGGTCGATGCCTGCAAGGCGCTCGGCGTCAATGTCATGACCCTGCACTGGGAATCGACCTACGGCGAGGAGCGGGTCAAGGAAATCGAGGAAAAGGACTTCGCCGGCCACATCGATATCGTCGCCCAGAACGTCAAGACCACCGATTTCGGCGATGCCGTCTTCAAGCCCTTCGTCATGAAGAACATGAACGGCGTGCCGGTCGCCATCATCGGCCAGGCTTTCCCCTACACGCCGATCGCCAATCCGCGCTGGCAGACCCCGAACTGGAGCTTCGGCATCCAGGAAGAGAACATGCAGAAGACGGTCGAGGCGGCCCGCGCTGCCGGTGCCCAGGTCGTTGTCGTGCTCTCGCACAACGGCATGGACGTCGATCTCAAGATGGCGTCGCGCGTCAAGGGCATCGATGCCATTCTCGGTGGCCACACCCATGACGGCATGCCGGCCCCGGTTGTCGTCAAGAACGCCGGTGGCCAGACCCTGGTGACCAATGCCGGCTCGAACGGCAAGTACCTTGGCGTCCTCGATTTCGATGTCAAGAACGGAAAGATTTCCGACTACCGCTACAAGCTGCTGCCCGTCTTCGCCAACCTGCTGCCGGCCGACAAGGACATGCAGACGCTGATCGACAAGGCGCGTGCGCCTTACCTGTCCAAGCTTAACGAAAAGCTGGCGATTTCCGAAGGCACGCTGTATCGCCGTGGCAATTTCAACGGCACTTTCGATCAGGTCATTCTCGATGCCCTGATGAAGGTCAAGGATGCCGAAATCGCTTTTTCGCCCGGCTTCCGCTGGGGTACCTCGCTGCTGCCGGGCCAGCCCATCCTGATGGAGCATGTGCTCGACCAGACGGCGATCACTTACCCGTGGACGACGGTCACCAACATGAGCGGCGAGATGATCAAGACGGTGCTCGAAGACGTCTGCGACAACCTGTTCAATCCCGACCCGTACTACCAGCAGGGTGGCGACATGGTCCGTGTCGGCGGCCTGCAATGGACCTGCGACCCGACCGCGAAGATGGGCGGCCGCATCCAGAACATGATGCTCAAAGGCAAGCTCATCGATCCGGCCAAAACCTACAAGGTGGCGGGCTGGGCGCCAGTCTCGGAAGAGGCGAAGAATTCTGGCGAGCCGATCTGGGATGTGGTGGCAAAATATCTGCGTGACATCAAGACCGTCAAGCCGGTCAGCCTGAATTTGCCGACGCTGAAAGCGGCGGCCAACAACCCGGGGATCGCATGAAAATTGTGTTTGATTTGAAAAACACGGTGATGGCCAGCTTGCTGGCCATTTCTACGCTGACTTTCGCGGCCGACTGGGCTCCCGGCAACACCGACTGGGGCAAGTTGCCGGAACTCAAGCGTACCAAGGCGGCGCTCTATCTCACGCCACAGCAGGCCTATGACCTGAAGAAGCAGGATCCAAAAGGTGTCGCCCTTATTGATGTGCGGACTCGCGCCGAAGCCATGTATGTTGGCTGGCCGGGCGATGCTGATGCGCTGGTGCCCTATGTCGAGCATGCGGAAATCATGACCGAATGGGACGACAAGCGGACCATGTACAAGGTCGAGCCGAACACCGATTTCGAGCCGGAGCTGGCGCGCCGACTGGCCGAAAAGGGCCTGAGCAAGGACGCGACCATCATCCTGATCTGCCGTTCGGGCGACCGCAGTTCAAAGGCGGCGGATCGCCTGCAGATGTCCGGCTACACCAAGGTTTACAGTGTCGCCGAGGGCTTTGAGGGGGATACCGCCAAGGAAGGCCCGAAGAGCGGGCAGCGTGCGGTCAACGGCTGGAAAAATGCAAATCTGCCCTGGACCTACAAGCTCGACAAGACCAAGATGTACTTTGTGAAATAAGGCGCTTCAGGGCTGAATGACCGGATCGGCGATGCTCTCCACAGAGGTCGCCGATTTTTTCTCGGGGGCAGGTTTGTCGACCAGTGCATTGGCCAAGCCGGCACCCGCCCACATGCCGATCAGAGAAATCCAGGCGGTCAGGGCGAATATCGCCGCGCCCGAGACACCGGCACCAACTGCGCAGCCGCCGGCCAGCATGCCGCCGAATCCCATGAGGACAGCCCCGGCCATGTAGCGCCGCATGCCATGGCCATCCTTGAAGCCTTCGAGCTTCAGTTCCCGACCCCATAGCGCGGCAAGGAAAGAACCGAGGACAACGCCGGGAACCAGGCCGATATTGAAATCCCAGGGTTGGCCGGGCGGGGAAAGTACGAGCATGAGTACGTCAGCCGACGGTCCGGTGAAGCTCAGGCTTTGCACCGGGATGATCTCGAAGGACTGGGTGCCGATCCGGTAGGTGATCAGCCAGGCGAGGGCAACCATCAGGCCGACGCCGCTGCCGCCCAGCCATTCGCGGCGGGACAGTCTGCCGCGACGGGCAAAGTGTATCGCTGCGGCGAGCCAGATGAGACCGAAGAGCAGGCCTCCCGTATTGCCGATATGGAAGGCGGCGAGAAGATCGCGGGTCGTGCCGCCATCAACGGTGATCCAGCCGGAAATCCAGGTGCGTAGCGGCGAGAGCAGGCCGGTCAGCGAGGCTTGTGAAGCGACCGCAAAAATCAGTCCGGCGAGCAGGGCGCGCAGGTTGCCATTGGCCGCGAGAACCAGCATGCGTGACGAACAGCCGCGCGCCAGGATCATGCCGACGCCGAACAGGAGGCCGCCGATCAGCGCGCCGGAGAGGCTGCCGCGGGCGGCCAGCTGGCGTGCCTGCGAAACATCGAGCCAGCCTCCGGTGATGAAAAACTGGGTGGAGATGACGGCGACCGAAAATGCCAGCAGCCAGATGGCCAGCTTGCTGCAGCCATCGCGGTTCCAGAATTCGACCACGGCGGAGCGCAGGCAGAATCGTGAACGCTGGGCGAAAACGCCAAAGAGGATGCCGATGCTCAGGCCGGCCAGCGTGACGGTGGTTTTTTCGCCGAGGGCTTCGATCAGGCTGCTCAGGTCCATGCTTTTAGTCTCAAACTGTACAGGGGGCGGCTGGCTCGAAGCTTGGGCCGACTGCCCGGTCAGGCTTGCGCACTGCCTTGGGCCGACTTCATGGCATCGCCCTTGACATGCGAATTGACCAGCAATGCCACGAGTTTCTGGCTGCGCGAGCGGAAGCGCTGGACGCCGTCGGTTTCGTTGTCATGCTGCAGGGCAAGGAAGGCATGCATGTATTCGCCGACATTGCTGGTGCGCTGGCTGATACGCGACATCATTTCGGTCACTATGTCCTCGAACTGCATGGCCATCACGCTTTCCTGCGTCAGTTCCTGCATCTGTTCGGTGATCGCCGTGATGTGGTTGGAATGTTGGCGCGCCTTGCCGGTCAGGGCAAGCAATTCGCAGCCCAACTCCTGCAGGGTGGTGTGCGATTTCTCTGCCAGGGTCATGTCGATGTTGGTCGCATCGCTGACGCGGGTCCCGACTTCCTGCAGGGAATTCATGATGTCGCTGAGCGACTTGCGGATATCGACGTTGAACTCCCCGGTGCGGGCTGCCAGGTTGCGCACTTCGTCGGCGACCACCGCGAAGCCTCGCCCGGCTTCACCGGCGCGCGCCGCCTCGATGGCCGCATTGAGCGCCAGCAGGTCGGTCTGTTTGGTGATGGCGGCAATGTCATTGAGTGAGCCGGAAATACGCGAAACGCGTTCCTGCATTTCGTCGAAGCTGGCAGAAATGCCCTGGCTGGTTTCCTTCACTTGCGACATCTTGCTAACAAATTCGGCGATCAGCCGGTTAGTTTCGTCGAAAAAGTGTTGCAGGCTGGCCTGCTCAAGCGTCCGGCTCTCGCCTGCGCCCGTCATGCTCAGCATTTCGTTGATCAGCGAACGCAGGATCTGCCGCTGGTCGGAGGATTGCGACTGAAGACCGTTGAGGCTGCCGGAAATCTTGGTGGCCGAAGCGCGGATGATGTCCTGGGCTTCCCGCATGTCGTTCTCGAGCGCCGTGAATTGCAGTTCGGCATGCGACATGGCTTCATCGGACAGCACCTGATATTCGGACATCACGTCCTTCAATTCGGTGACGTAGGATTGCTGATTATCTTTCCAGCGGCGTCGCTCGCCATGAGAAAAGATCATGGTTCCGGCCAGCAGGATGGCAAGGAACATGAGGAAGTGTGGCGACACCGGACCGGCTATTTGCGACCACAGCCAGAGTCCGAGGCACACGGTTGCTGCAAGCCAGACCAGAAGATCATCAATGCGCTTCATTCAACGCTTTCGGGGAGGTCATGTCCCGATATTGTACGGCCGGGCGAGCCCGGCCGTTACAAAAATCTGATACTGTTTCTTGAGCTGAATATCACTTTTGGTGGTTTTAGCCCATCGCTTTTAGATGCTGAATGATCTCGCCGGCCATCGGCTGTGCATCGCCATAGAGCATGCGGCAATTGTCGGTGTAGAACAGCGCATTTTCGACGCCGGAGTAACCAGTGCCCTTGCCGCGCTTGATCACGATGACGTTCTGCGCCTTGTCGGCATCGAGGATGGGCATGCCGTAGATCGGGCTGGTCTTGTCGGTGCGCGCACTCGGATTGACCACGTCGTTGGCACCGATGATCAGCGCGACGTCGGTCTGGCCGAATTCACCGTTGATTTCCTCGAGGTCCATGATCTTGTCGTAGGGCACGCCCGCTTCGGCCAGCAGCACGTTCATGTGGCCCGGCATGCGCCCGGCCACCGGGTGAATGGCGAACTTCACCTCAACCCCGGCTTCTTCGAGGATGGAGGTCATTTCCCACACCTTGTGCTGGGCATGCGCCACGGCCATGCCGTAGCCCGGCACGATGATGACCTTGGAGGCATAACGCATCATCGCTGCTGCATCGAGGCCGGAGAGTTCCTTCATGCTGCCGGTGATGGCCTCACCCGGGCCGCTGGCGACCATCGGCGTGAACAGGATGTTGGAGATCGGACGGTTCATCGCCTTGGCCATGAGCTGGGTAAGCAGCGTACCGGCCGCACCGACGACGATACCGGCAATGATCAGCGCCGGGTTGCCCAGGACATAGCCTTCGAAACCGACGGCCAGACCCGTGAAGGCATTGAAGAGCGAGATGACGACCGGCATGTCGGCGCCGCCGATGGGCAGCGTGACGATCAGGCCGAGGACCAGGGCGACGATGAAGAAGCCGAAGATCAGTTCGGGCCGGGCCGGGGCCATGGCGACCATGGCGCCACCGAGGCCGATGGCAACGAGGGCGAGGATGACATTGACCGCATTCTGGGCCGGCAGGCGATGGGCCTTCTTGAGCACACCCTGCAGCTTGGCCCAGGCAACGCAGGAGCCGGTGAAGGACACCGCACCGATCAGCGCACCGACGACGGCGAGCACCGTTGTGGCCATGCTGTGCGTATCGCCCTTGGCAAACTCGATGGCAGCAATCGCGGCAGCCGCGCCGCCGCCCATGCCGTTGTAGATGGCGACCATCTGCGGCATGTCGGTCATCTTGACCTTCTGGCCGGAGATCCAGGCAGCCGAGCCGCCAAGCGCCAGCGCGAGGGCCATCAGGCCGATGTTCTGCAGGCCGGGGATGAAGAAGGTGCCGGCAATGGCCACCAGCATGCCGTAGCCGGCAATGATGATGCCCTTGCGGGCGCTGGCCGGCGAGCTCATGCCCTTGAGACCGAAGATGAAGAGCAGCGCGCCGAGGAACCAGGCGGCTTGAACGTATATAGGCATCGTCATGATCAGCCTTCCTTTTTCTTGAACATGGCGAGCATGCGTTCGGTCACGACGTAACCGCCGGCGGCATTGGCCGCACCGAGGGCGACGGCGAAGAAGCCGATGGCTTGCTGGACGGGCGTGTCGGCCTGACCGAGCATGATCATGGCGCCAACGACAACGACGCCATGCACGAAGTTGGAACCGGACATCAGCGGCGTGTGCAGGATGACCGGGACCTTGGCGATGATCTCGTAGCCGGTGAAGGCGGCGAGCATGAAGATATACAACGCGAGCAAGCCGTCCATTACGCTTCTCCCATCACTTGTTTGACCACCTTGTGAACGGTGACGCCGTCCTTGCAGAGCAGGGTGCCTGCAACGACATCGTCTTCCCAGTCGAAGGCCAGTTCGCCATCCTTGATCCACGGGGAAAGGAAGTTGTAGAGATTCTTGGCGTACAGCTCGGAGGAGTGGGTCGGCATGCGGGAAGGCAGGTTCAGCGGGCCGTGGATGTTCACGTCGTTGGCCACGACGTGTTCGCCCGGCTGGGTCAGGGCGCAGTTGCCGCCCGATTCAGCCGCCATGTCGACGATGATGGCGCCGTATTTCATGCGGGCGATCATGTCGGTGGTAATGATGATCGGTGCCTTCTTGCCGGGAATGGCGGCGGTGGTGATGACCACATCCGACATGGCGACGGCCTTGGCGAGTTTCTCGGTCTGCTGGGCTTTCTCGTCCTCGGTCAGGTCACGGGCGTAGCCGCCGGTACCGTCGGCCGAAACGCCGGTATCGACAAACTTGGCGCCGAGCGATTCGATCTGCTCACGGGCGGCGGAGCGCACGTCGTAGGCTTCAACCATGGCACCCAAACGCTTGCAGGTGGCAATCGCCTGCAGGCCGGCGACGCCGGCACCGATGACGAGCACACGTGCCGGGCGAATGGTGCCGGCGGCCGTGGTCAGCATCGGGAAGAACTTGGTGCAGCGGGCCGCGGCGATCAGGCCGCACTGGTAACCGGCGCAGGCGCCCTGGCTGGACAGGGCGTCCATGCTCTGGGCGCGCGAGATGCGTGGTAGCAGTTCAAGGGCGAAGGCCGTAATCTTCTTCGCATTCAAGGCGGCCAGACGGGCCTTGTCCTCGAAAGGCTTGAGCAGACCGATGAGGACCGAACCTTCGGGCAGGGCCGCGATTTCTTCCGGCGAGGGCGGGGTAACCCGCATGATCAGCTGGGCCGGGCCGTAGGCTTCGGCAATGCCGTCAACCAAGGTGACTTCCGGGTAGGCCGAGTCAAGGAAGTGGCTTTCCGTCCCGGCGCTTTGTTCCATCAGGAGCTTGGCACCGAGGGCGGCAAATTTCTTGGCAGTCTCGGGAACCAGGGCAACCCGGCTTTCGCCAGGCGCTCGTTCGCTGACGACCGATATGGTTAAGGGCATGCTGTTACTCCTGTTGGTGCGGGAAAATATCCCGCACATTCTATAATGATATTTTAATTTGTGCTTATTTTGCGGTGCACAATTTTCTGCATCGACTCAGCACATTGGATGGTGGCAAAGATCTGCGAATTCGCCCTCGTGCAGCGGGCATCATTGCCTGACAAAACTGTTGAAAAAGCATTCCGGAAACGCCCGGCCTACAGCGTGAAATGTCGTTTCGTTGACTGAGAATCGCTGGGCGACGATACTTGAAGTTTTCCTGCTGTACTTCGGTTTTTATAAGGGGCCGGAAAGACCGGCGCCAATAACTCAATCCATTGCAAGGGGATATACATGGCTGGTGGAAAATCAAAGATCATTTACACGCTGACGGACGAGGCGCCGCTGCTCGCAACCTGCGCCTTCCTGCCGATTGTTCGCGCATTTACCGCACCGGCCAACATCGAAATCGAAAAGGCTGACATTTCCGTTTCCGCCCGCGTCCTCTCCGAGTTCTCGGAATTCCTGAAGGATGACCAGAAGGTTCCGAACACCCTCGGCGAGCTGGGCAAGCGCTGCCTGCTTCCGGAAACCAACATCATCAAGCTGCCCAACATCTCGGCATCAGTCGCCCAGCTCAAGGCCTGCGTCAAGGAACTTCAGGAAAAGGGCTACGCCATTCCCGATTACCCGGAAAGCGCCAACACCGACGAAGAAAAGGCGCTCAAGGCCCGCTTCGGCAAGTGCCTCGGTTCTGCCGTCAACCCGGTGCTGCGCGAAGGCAACTCCGACCGCCGCGCGCCGGGTGCCGTCAAGAATTACGCCAAGAAGCGTCCGCACTCGATGGGCGAATGGAAGCAATGGTCGCAGACCCACGTTTCCCACATGGAACACGGTGACTTCTACCACGGCGAAAAGTCGCTGACCCTCGACAAGGC
>ERZ1034363.375-NODE-375-length-31821-cov-8.901588_pt1 | contig 31821 bp, 29 predicted proteins | sample MGYA00520616_ERZ1034363 | MGnify/ENA primary metagenome ERZ1034363 (study PRJEB33736, sample SAMEA104284506) | Azolla filiculoides | biome: Urban; feature: Water surface; material: Ditch water | place: Netherlands | collected 2015-10-28 | depth 0-0.1 m ... | reverse complement strand
CTGGAGGCTTCGCCCACCACCGAGTTGTTGATTGAAGAGTCCTTGCTCGGTTGGAAAGAGTACGAGATGGAAGTGGTCCGCGACAAGGCGGACAACTGCATCATCATCTGCTCGATCGAAAACTTGGACCCCATGGGCGTGCACACCGGTGACTCGATCACCGTGGCACCTGCACAGACGTTGACCGATAAGGAATACCAAATTTTGCGCAACGCCTCATTGGCAGTGCTCCGCGAAATTGGTGTGGACACGGGTGGCTCGAACGTTCAGTTCTCGATCAATCCCAAAGATGGCCGCATGGTCGTCATCGAGATGAACCCCCGCGTATCGCGTTCATCGGCATTGGCTTCTAAAGCCACGGGTTTTCCGATTGCCAAAGTGGCTGCCAAGCTGGCTGTGGGTTACACGCTCGATGAGCTGCGCAACGAAATCACAGGTGGTGCAACGCCCGCATCGTTCGAGCCTTCGATCGACTACGTGGTCACCAAGATTCCACGGTTTGCGTTCGAAAAATTCCCAACCGCTGACAGCCGCCTGACCACCCAAATGAAATCGGTGGGCGAGGTGATGGCCATGGGCCGCACCTTCCAGGAGTCGTTCCAGAAAGCACTGCGCGGTTTGGAAGTGGGCGTGGATGGCATGAACGAAAAAACCCAAGATCGCGAAGTGCTCGAGAAAGAACTGGGCGAGCCTGGTCCTGAGCGCATCTGGTACGTGGGCGATGCATTCGCCATGGGCCTGAGCGTGGACGAGGTCTTTGCCTTGACCAAAATCGACCCTTGGTTTCTCGTGCAGATCGAAGAGATCGTGAAGATCGAGCTTGAACTTGAAGCCACCACGCTGGAGGCGATCACTGCCGAAGAGCTGCGTGCGCTCAAGAAGAAGGGCTTCTCGGACCGCCGCCTGGCCAAGTTGCTCAAAACGACTGAGCATGTGGTGCGCGCCCGTCGCCATGCCCTGAACATTCGCCCTGTGTACAAACGCGTGGACACCTGCGCGGCCGAGTTCTCGACCGACACCGCCTACATGTACTCATGTTATGAAGGTAACGGAGATGGCGAATGTGAAGCTGAACCCACGACCAACAAGAAAATCATGGTGCTGGGAGGCGGTCCCAACCGCATTGGTCAAGGCATTGAGTTTGACTACTGCTGCGTGCACGCCGCCTTGGCCATGCGCGAAGACGGTTACGAAACCATCATGGTCAACTGCAACCCCGAGACCGTGTCGACCGACTACGACACCTCGGACCGTTTGTACTTTGAGCCCGTCACTTTGGAAGACGTGCTCGAAATCGTCGACAAGGAAAAGCCAACCGGCGTCATCGTGCAATACGGTGGTCAAACGCCTTTGAAGTTGGCGCTCGATTTGGAAGCGGCAGGCGTTCCCATCATCGGCACCAGCCCTGACATGATCGATGCGGCTGAAGACCGCGAGCGTTTCCAAAAGTTGTTGCACGACCTCGGTTTGCGTCAGCCGCCCAACGCCACGGCTCGCACCGAGCCAGAAGCTTTGGAAAAAGCGGCTGCCTTGGGTTACCCCTTGGTCGTTCGCCCCAGCTATGTGTTGGGCGGCCGTGCCATGGAAATCGTGCACGAGCAACGTGACTTGGAGCGCTACATGCGCGAAGCGGTCAAGGTGTCGCACGACTCGCCCGTGTTGTTGGACCGTTTCCTGAACGACGCCATCGAGTGCGATGTGGACTGTCTGCGCGACCCCGAAGGCAAAACCTTCATCGGCGGCGTGATGGAACACATTGAGCAAGCGGGTGTGCACAGCGGTGACTCGGCTTGCTCCTTACCTCCGTACTCTTTGTCCGAAGCCACTGTGACCGAGCTCAAGCGCCAATCTGCCGCGATGGCCGGTGCTTTGAATGTGGTCGGCTTGATGAACGTGCAGTTTGCGATTCAACACGTGGACGGCAAAGACGTCATCTATGTGTTGGAAGTCAACCCACGCGCTTCACGCACCGTGCCTTATGTGTCTAAAGCCACGGGCATCCAGCTGGCCAAGGTCGCTGCACGTTGCATGGCGGGTCAAACACTTGCGTCGCAAGGCATCACCAAAGAAGTCACGCCCCCTTATTTCAGCGTGAAAGAAGCGGTGTTCCCGTTCGTGAAGTTTCCCGGTGTGGACACCATCCTCGGCCCCGAAATGAAGTCCACAGGCGAAGTCATGGGTGTGGGCAAGACCTTCGGTGAAGCCTTTGTGAAGAGCCAATTGGGTGCAGGCACCAAACTGCCACGCCCAACCAAGGCCGACGGCACGTCATCGGGCAAGGTGTTCATCTCGGTCAAGAACAATGACAAGCCGCGTGCCATCGAAGTGGCGCGTCAGTTGGTCTCACAAGGCTTTGAGTTGATCGCGACCAAAGGCACGGCTGTGGCGATCAACGCCGCAGGTGTGGCTTGTGCCACGGTGAACAAGGTGACCGAAGGTCGTCCCCACATCGTTGACATGATCAAGAACAACGAAGTCGTGCTGGTGATCAACACGGTCGAAGAGCGCCGCAATGCGATCGCCGACTCACGTCACATCCGCACTTCGGCCTTGCTCAACCGTGTCACGACCTTCACCACCATCGCCGGTGCCGAAGCCGCCGTCGAAGGCATGAAGTACATGGACCAGCTGGACGTGATTTCTGTGCAGGAAATGCACGCGCAACTGGCAGCCTGAAATCGCGGCCCAAGCCCTGTGCCTGGCATATGGGTGCAGGGCATAATGCAGTCAATGACCGCCGAGTCTCAACACTCGGCGGTTTGCTTTTGGAGAACTGAACATGTCAACCATCCCGATCACAAAACGCGGCGCAGAAAAGCTCAAAGACGAGCTGCACCGCCTCAAGACAGTCGACCGCCCTGGCGTGATTCAAGCCATTGCCGAAGCGCGCGCGCAAGGTGACTTGAGCGAAAACGCCGAATACGACGCGGCCAAAGACCGTCAAGGCTTCATCGAAGGTCGGATTCAGGAAATTGAAGGCAAGCTGTCTGCCGCGCAGATCATTGATCCGGCATCGGTCGATGCGGGTGGTCGTGTGGTCTTTGGCACGACTGTGGAACTCGAAGACGAAAGTTCGGGCGAAGCTGTCAAGTATCAAATCGTGGGTGAGGATGAGGCCGATTTGAAATTGGGTCTGATCAACATCAGCAGCCCGATTGCCCGCGCCTTGATTGGCAAAGAAGAGGGCGATGTGGCGGAAGTGCAGGCGCCGGGTGGTGTCCGCCGCTATGAAATCGTGGGTGTTTCGTACATCTGAGAAACGACAAAGGCCGTTGTGAAACGGCCTTTGTCGTTGTTATCTGCCTGTTTCAGGCAGCGTGTGTGTCAGTCGTGGCGGCCTTTTTTGACCGATTTTTGCTTGGGCTTGGCCCGTTTGATTTGGCCACCCGCCGCCAGACGTTGGTTGCCCAAAACGCGAACGGTTTTGACCTCGGGTCGTTGACCACCGCGTGAGCTGTATTTGAGGATCTTGAAGTCGCGTGGACCGGCTTTGCGGTCTTCGTCAATCTCTTTGATTTTTTCAGGCTGAGGGCGCCAGAGGATCAGCAATTTGCCAATGTGCTGGATGGGGGCTGCATTGAGTTGGTCGGCGAGTTGGGCAAACATCGCTTCGCGTGCAGCGCGATCGTCGCCCAGAACCCGAATTTTGATCAGGCCATGGGCGTTCAGGGCCGCTTCGGTTTCCTTGACGACAGCAGGAGTCAGGCCATCGCCCCCGATCATGACGACCGGATCCAGGTGATGGGCATCGGCGCGAAAAACTTTGCGCTCGGAAGGTGTGAGTTGTATTTGGGGCATCCCCGTATTATCCCCGCAAGGACGCAAAAGAATGAAAGTCAAAACCAAAAGTAAAAAGGTCAACAAAGCGTGGTTGAACGACCATGTGAATGACACCTACGTGAAACTGGCTCTGAGAGAGGGCTACCGGGCGCGGGCTGCCTATAAATTGAAGGAAATCGATGAAACACTCGGTTTGATCCGTCCTGGCAACTTGGTGGTGGATTTGGGGTCGGCCCCCGGTGCGTGGAGCCAGTACCTGCGCAGACGGCTGTCGCCCGATGGCGCGGCTGTGGGGGCGCTCAACGGAACGATCATTGCGTTGGACCTTTTGCCCATGGCCGCCGTGGAGGGGGTTCACTTCATTCAGGGCGATTTCCGAGAAAACGAGGTCGCCAACCTGCTGGAGGCTGCATTGCAGGGGCGTCAGGCAGATGTGGTGGTGTCCGACATGGCCCCTAATTTGTCAGGTATTGAGTCGTCAGACGCCGCTCGCATCCTGCATTTGATTGAGCTGGCGGTCGAATTTGCCCAAAACCACATGAAGCCCGAAGGTGCGTTGGTCGTCAAAGTGTTCCATGGCAGCGGTTACAGCCAGATTGTGAAGATGTTCAAAGAGACCTTTAAGGTCGTCAAACCCATCAAGCCCAAAGCGTCGCGAGACAAGTCTTCTGAGACCTTTTTGGTGGGCATGGGGCTGATTCACGGCGTTTGATGTCGTAATTCCTGCCTTTTAGAGGGCCAAAGCCCCTTCCATCTGCCATGAGGGCCTTCCGCAGGCCTAGAATCACCACAGTCATTTTTTTCGATTGGAGCCTCTCTTGAATAACCCTTGGTTTTCCAAAATTGCCGTTTGGATGGTGATTGCCATGGTGCTGTTCACCTTGTTCAAGCAATTTGACAACCGTGGTGTCGCCGGTGCGAACGCCATTGGCTATTCAGATTTTCTGGAAGAGGTTCGCGGTAACCGCATCAAGAGCGCCACGATTTCCGAAAGCCCTGGCGGCACCGAGATTCTGGCGGTCACCAATGACGATCGCCGCATCAAAACCACCGCGACCTACCTGGACCGTGGTCTGGTGGGTGACCTGATCAATGCAGGCGTCAAATTTGATGTCAAGCCACGCGAAGAAGGCTCACTGCTCATGACTTTGTTGGTCAGCTGGGGCCCGATGTTGCTGTTGATCGGTGTCTGGGTGTATTTCATGCGCCAGATGCAAGGCGGCGGCAAAGGTGGGGCTTTCAGCTTCGGCAAGTCCAAGGCCCGCATGCTGGACGAAAACAACAACCAGGTCACATTTGCGGACGTGGCTGGTTGTGATGAAGCCAAGGAGGAAGTCAAGGAAGTTGTCGATTTCCTGAAAGACCCCCAGAAGTTTCAAAAGCTCGGCGGCCGCATTCCCCGTGGTTTGTTGCTGGTGGGCCCTCCGGGTACCGGTAAGACCCTCTTGGCCAAAGGCATCGCCGGTGAAGCCAAGGTCCCGTTTTTCAGCATCTCGGGCTCTGACTTTGTGGAAATGTTCGTGGGCGTGGGCGCTGCCCGTGTTCGTGACATGTTCGAAAATGCCAAAAAGAACGCGCCTTGCATCATCTTCATTGACGAAATCGATGCCGTCGGTCGCCAGCGCGGTGCCGGTTTGGGCGGTGGCAACGATGAGCGCGAGCAAACCCTCAACCAGATGCTGGTTGAGATGGACGGTTTCGAAACCAACCTCGGTGTGATCGTGGTGGCGGCCACCAACCGTCCCGACATTTTGGATGCCGCCTTGCTGCGCCCAGGCCGTTTTGACCGTCAGGTGTATGTGACTTTGCCCGATATCCGTGGCCGTGAGCAGATCCTCAATGTGCACATGCGCAAGGTGCCGATTGGCCAAGACGTCAATGCCGGTGTGATCGCGCGTGGTACGCCCGGCATGAGTGGCGCTGACTTGGCCAACCTGTGCAACGAAGCCGCTTTGATGGCAGCACGTCGCAACGCCCGTGTGGTCGAGATGGTGGACTTCGAAAAGGCCAAGGACAAAATCCTGATGGGCCCTGAGCGCAAGAGCATGGTCATGCCTGAGGAAGAGCGTCGCAACACGGCTTATCACGAAGCAGGTCACGCCCTGATTGGCAAACTTCTGCCCAAATGCGACCCTGTGCATAAAGTCACCATCATCCCCCGTGGCCGTGCCCTGGGTGTGACGATGAGCCTGCCCGAGCAAGACCGCTACAGCTACGACAAGGAGTTCATGCTGAACCAGATCAGCATGCTGTTTGGTGGACGCATTGCCGAAGAGGTGTTCATGCACCAGATGACCACCGGTGCCAGCAACGACTTTGAGCGTGCGACCTCGATTGCACGCGACATGGTGATGCGCTATGGCATGACCGATGCTCTGGGCCCGATGGTTTATGCTGAAAACGAAGGCGAAGTGTTCCTGGGCCGCTCGGTCACCAAGACCACCAACATGAGCGAGTCCACCATGCAAAAGGTGGACATGGAAGTGCGCCGCATCATTGACGAGCAGTACAAACTGGCCCGTCGCCTGATTGAAGAGCACAGCGCCCAGATGCACGCCATGGCCAAGGCTCTGCTGGAGTGGGAAACCATCGACAAGGACCAGATCGACGACATCATGGCCGGACGTGACCCCATGCCTCCCAAAGACTGGACGCCTCGAACCCCTCCTTCCGGTGGTGGCAGCGGTGGCACCCCTGCGGTTCAGCCAGAGCCAGCAACCACGGCCGCTTGATTTTTTCAAGATCGGTGCAACAAAAGCGGGGCCTTCGGGCTCCGTTTTTCATGGAGTAAGCCACATGGAAGTTGAAAAAAAAGGACTGCACAGTCCTCTGCGCTGGCAGACAACGCGTTTTGAATTAGACCTTTCCCGCCCTTGGGTGATGGGCATTGTGAACGTCACCCCCGATTCTTTTTCTGACGGTGGACGCCACGGTGATACGGCGCAAGCTTTGCGGCATGCCGAACAATTGCTGCGCGATGGCGCGGGGATTCTGGATGTGGGCGGCGAGTCCACGCGACCAGGCGCAGACCCTGTGCCTTTGTCGGAAGAGTTGGCGCGTCTTGTCCCGTTTTTGCAGGAAGCTGTGCGTTGGCAAGTGCCGATCTCGGTGGACACTTACAAGCCTGAAGTGATGCAAGCGGTGCTGGATCTGGGCGTTGACATCGTCAATGACATTTGGGCTTTGCGCCAGCCTGGGGCTGAGCGGGTGATTGCAGCACATCCCGCTTGTGGCGTGTGTTTGATGCACATGCACCGCGACCCACAAACCATGCAAATGCAGACCATGACGGGCGATGCTCTCACCGAGGTCACCGCTTTCTTGAAAGGGCGCGCCGAGTCGCTCTCCGCGCAGGGCATTGCTGCGTCGCGACTGATGCTCGATCCTGGCATCGGTTTCGGGAAAACCGTTGCGCAGAACTTTCAATTGCTTGCCAGGCAGGCCGATTTGTTGCGCTTGGGTTATCCGGTTTTGGCCGGTTGGTCGCGCAAGTCTTCTTTGGGCGCGGTATTGAGCGAAAACGGGCAGACCCCTGAGCCCGCCCAGCGACAGGCGGCCAGTGTGGCCGCGGCTTTGTTGGCGGTGGAGCGGGGTGCTTGTGTGGTTCGGGTGCACGACGTGAAGCAAACGGTGGACGCCCTCAAAGTCTGGCAGGCCATGCAGCTTCATGCCGACGCCGGCTAAAACGCTGGGCAGTCCTTTTTGTCAGGGTTCGCGGTCAGCGTGGCCGCTAAAATTCTTCTACTTATTAAAAAAACAAGGATGGTGAGCATGGCGCGTCAATATTTCGGCACAGACGGCATTCGGGGCACGGTAGGCCAAAGCCCCATCACGCCCGATTTTATTTTGCGTCTGGCGCATGCGGTAGGCCGTGTTTTGAAGGCTCAGGAAGCGCACCCTGTGGTGCTGATCGGCAAAGATACCCGCATTTCTGGCTATATGCTGGAAAGTGCGTTGGAGTCGGGCTTCAACTCCGCAGGGGTCGATGTCGTGTTGCTGGGCCCGGTGCCCACGCCAGCCGTGGCGTACTTGACCCGGGCGCAGCGAGCCTCGCTGGGCGTGGTGATCAGCGCAAGCCACAACCCGTTTGCGGACAACGGCATCAAGTTTTTCAGTGCCCAAGGCAAGAAGCTCTCCGACGCATGGGAAGAAACCGTCGAGGCGACTTTGCTGGAAGACCCTGTTTGGGTGGACTCGGCCGCTTTGGGCAAAACCCGGCGCCTGGACGACGCTGCGGGTCGGTACATCGAGTTTTGCAAGAGCACGTTTTCCAACGATCTGACCCTCAAGGGCTTGAAGATTGTGGTGGACGCCGCCCATGGTGCTGCCTATCAAATCGCGCCCAAGGTTTTCCATGAGTTGGGTGCCGAGGTGATCGCGATCGGTTGTTCCCCTGATGGCCTCAACATCAACAAAGGCGTGGGGGCCACGCACCCTGAGGCTTTGGTGCAAGCCGTCAAGGACCAAGGCGCCGACTACGGCATTGCGCTGGATGGGGATGCGGACCGCTTGCAATTCGTGGATGACACAGGCCGATTGTTCAACGGTGATGAGTTGTTGTACCTCATGGTCGCAGACCGTTTGGCGCGGGACGAAGCTGTGCCGGGCGCGGTGGGCACCTTGATGACCAATCTGGCGGTGGAAGTGGCACTCAAACAACGTGGCGTGCAGTTTGTGCGAGCCAAAGTTGGCGACCGTTATGTGCTGGAGGTCTTGCACGACAAAGGCTGGTTGCTGGGCGGTGAGGGCTCAGGTCACCTGCTGGCCTTGGACAAGCACACCACAGGCGATGGTTTGGTCAGTGCTTTGCAAGTGCTGCAAGCCTGTGTGGGCAGCGGACGGACCATGGCCCAGTTGCTGGAGGGCATCACTTTGTTCCCGCAAACGCTGATCAATGTGCGTTTGACACCGGGTTTTGATTGGCAAGGTCACCAGCCCTTGTGGGATGCCACCCGGGCTGCAGAATCCGAATTGGGCGATTCGGGGCGCGTCTTGATTCGTGCCAGTGGCACCGAGCCCTTGGTCCGAGTCATGGTGGAGGCCCGTGATGCCGCTCAAGCTCGGAAATGTGCCGAACGGATTGCTGCGACCCTGTCTTGATCTGCTGCCCCGGTTGTTGCGCGCAATACCGGGCAGGCAACTTGCTCAGTAAATCAGCCGCTCAGGTTTGATTTCCTGCAGGATGGTGGTGGCGATCTCTTCAATCGACTTGGTGGTGGTGGACAGCCAGCGGATGCCCGAGCGGCGCATCATGGCTTCGGCTTCGGAGACCTCCATGCGGCAATTTTCCAGGCTGGCATAGCGGGAGTTGGGTCGGCGTTCCGCACGGATTTCGGCCAGGCGGTCGGGGTGAATGCTCAGGCCGAAGATTTTTTTGCGGTGTGGCACCAGGGCTGGGGGCAGCTGCTTGCGGTCAAAATCTTCGGGAATCAAGGGATAGTTCGCGGCTTTCAGGCCGTGCTGCATGGCCAAGTAAAGGCTGGTCGGAGTTTTGCCGCTGCGGCTCACACCCACCAAAATCACATCCGCCGATTCCAGATCCCGGTTGGATTGGCCATCGTCATGGGCCAGCGAAAAGTTGATGGCCTCGATCCGGTCGTGGTATTCCTTGCTCTTGCTCACGTCCGAAAAGCGCCCGACCCGGTGGTGGGACTTGATGCCCAGCTCGTTTTCAAGCGGGTTCACGAAGGTGCCAAACATGTCCAGCAGCATGCCTTGGCAGTGCTCCTGCAACACTTTGAGCACGTCCATGTTCACCAAGGTGGTGAACACGATGGGTTTGTTGCCCTCGGTGTCGGCTGTGTGGTTGATCTGCCGTACCGCTTGGTGCGCCTTGTCGATGGTGTCGGTGAAGGGCAGGCGCACATGACGGGTTTTCATGTCGAACTGGGCCAGGATGGCGTTGCCAAAAGTCTCGGCCGTGATGCCGGTGCCGTCAGATACGAAAAAAACAGTGCGTTTGGACATGGATGCAAAAATTTCAAATGCAGGCGGCAACAAGCCCCCTAAAATGATTCGATTATCCATGGCACCCCGCTCGGCGGTTGAATTCCAAGAACAACAAATCCCCGTCTTGCCCCATGGAACCCGGTTTTAACTTTGGAGCTTTGTATGTCTGATCTTTTCAGTGAGACCGCCTTGGTCGTTCCCTTTGAGCAATTGCGCATGACCGATGTCGAGTCGGTGGGGGGGAAAAATGCCAGCTTGGGGGAGATGATTTCCCAATTGCCCTCGGGCGTGCGGGTGCCCACGGGTTTTGCCACCACCGCCCATGCTTTTCGCCAGTTTCTGGCTTTTGGCGGCTTGACCGAGCGCATCAACGCTCGTCTGGACGCGCTGGACACCGAAGATGTGCGCGCTTTGGCGGCTGCGGGTGCCGAAATCCGTGCCATGGTCGAAGCCCAGCCATTCCCGGCCGATCTGGAGCAAGCCATTCGCGAGGCGTTTGTGCGTCTGCAAGGCAGCAACCCCGATGCTTCGTTTGCCGTGCGCTCTTCGGCCACAGCCGAAGACTTGCCGGACGCCTCTTTTGCCGGTCAACAAGAGACCTTTCTGAACGTGGTCGGCATCGACGATGTGCTGCACAAAATGAAAGAGGTGTTTGCCTCTTTGTACAACGATCGGGCCATCAGCTACCGCGTGCACAAGGGTTTTGCCCACGCCGATGTGGCTTTGTCGGCGGGTGTTCAGCGCATGGTGCGCTCCGATTTGGGCGCTGCGGGTGTCATGTTCACCATCGACACCGAGTCGGGCTTTGAAGACGTGGTGTTCATCACCTCCAGCTACGGCCTGGGCGAGACGGTGGTGCAGGGCGCCGTGAACCCGGACGAATTTTATGTGCACAAGCCCATGTTGGCCGCGGGCAATCGCTGCGTGATCCGACGCAATCTGGGCTCCAAGCTGATCGAAATGGTGTTTGCCACGCCTCAGGAAAAAGCAGCATCGGGCAAGTTGGTCAAAACCACTGACGTGCCTGCTGAATTGCGCAACCGCTACAGCCTGACAGACGATGAGGTCGAGCAATTGGCCCGTTATGCGGTGGTCATTGAGCAGCACTACGGCCGCCCGATGGACATCGAGTGGGGCAAAGACGGTACCGATGGCCTGCTTTACATCCTGCAAGCGCGCCCCGAAACCGTGAAAAGCCAGGCCAAGGGCACGCCCGAGCTGCGCTACAAGCTCAAAGGCAAAAGCACCATCCTGGCCGAGGGTCGGGCGATTGGCCAGAAGATCGGCACAGGACCTGTTCGCTTGGTGCACAACATCAGCGAGATGGACAAGGTCCAACCTGGCGACGTGCTGGTGACCGACATGACCGATCCGAACTGGGAGCCGGTGATGAAACGCGCCAGCGCCATCGTGACTAACCGCGGTGGGCGCACATGCCACGCCGCCATCATTGCGCGGGAGCTGGGCATTCCCGCCGTGGTGGGTTGCGGCAATGCCACGGAACAGTTGAAAGAGGGCACCTTGGTCACCGTCAGCTGCGCCGAGGGCGATACCGGTCACATTTACGATGGCTTGTTGGAAACCGAAATCAGCGAAATCCAGCGTGGCGTGTTGCCCGAGATCAAAACCAAAATCATGATGAACGTGGGCAACCCCCAGTTGGCCTTCGACTTCGCGCAATTGCCCAACGCGGGTGTGGGTTTGGCGCGTCTGGAGTTCATCATCAACAACAACATTGGTGTGCACCCCAAGGCGATCCTGGACTATCCCGCGATCGATGCCGACTTGAAGAAGGCCGTGGAATCGGTGGCCCGTGGGCATGCATCGCCCCGTGCTTTTTATGTCGACAAAGTTGCCGAAGGTGTGGCCAGCATCGCCGCAGCCTTTTGGCCCAAGCCGGTCATCGTGCGTTTGTCTGACTTTAAAAGCAACGAGTACCGCAAGCTCATTGGCGGCAGCCGCTACGAGCCCGAAGAAGAAAACCCGATGCTCGGTTTTCGTGGCGCTGCACGTTACATCAGCGCAGACTTTGGCGAAGCCTTTGCCATGGAGTGCGAGGCACTCAAACGCGTGCGCGGCGAGATGGGATTGACCAACGTTCAGATCATGGTGCCCTTTGTCCGTACCCTGGGACAGGCCGAAAAGGTCACCCAGCTGCTGGCCAGCCAAGGCTTGCGCCGTGGCGAAAACGACCTCAAAGTCATCATGATGTGTGAAGTGCCCAGCAACGCCATCCTGGCAGAGCAGTTCCTTGAGTTCTTTGACGGCTTCTCGATCGGCTCCAACGACCTGACCCAATTGACCTTGGGTCTGGACCGCGACTCGGGCATGGAGCTGCTGGCCGTGGACTTTGATGAGCGAGACCCGGCCGTGACGGCGCTGATTTCGCAGGCCATCAAGGCTTGTTTGTCTCAAGGCAAATACATCGGCATCTGCGGTCAAGGCCCCAGCGACCACCCTGACTTTGCCCGTTGGTTGATGGATCAGGGCATCAGCTCCATCTCGCTCAACCCGGACACGGTGATCGAGACCTGGACCAATCTGGGCCGTTGATGCTTCATATCAAGGCATGGCGATGACTCAACCGATGGCAGACCGTCAAACTGCGGCTTACCATTGGCGTTTGCATCGCAATGTCTTGATTTACATTGCCATCCTGCTCACGCTGTTGGGCGCTATGGCGTGGGCTGAACGGTGGGGGTTGTCGCGCAATTTGATTGGCCCGATTTTTTTGTTCAGTACGGTGATGATTTATGCCTTGATCGGCATTTTGGGCCGCACGACAGACGAGGATGAATACTACGTGGCGGGTCGCCGCATTCCGGCCATGTACAACGGCATGGCCACGGCAGCCGACTGGATGAGTGCGGCTTCTTTCATCAGTTTGGCGGGCGCACTCTATTTGCAGGGTTTTTCCGGCAGCGGTCAGCAGCCCGGAGGCTTGGCTTATGTCATGGGCTGGACGGGCGGTTTTTGTCTGGTCGGGTTGTTGATCGCCCCGCATCTGCGGGCCATGAAGCTGTACACCCTCCCGGATTACTTTGACCAGCGCTATGGCGGTCGTTGGCCGCGCATCATTGCCGCTTTGGCATCGGTTTTGTGCTCTTTTACCTATGTGGTCGCCCAAATTTACGGCATTGGCCTGATCGCTTCGCGCTTGACGGGCGTTCAATTCGAGATCGGCATCTTGCTGGGCTTGGGCGGTGTCCTGTTGTGCTCTTTTCTGGGGGGCATGCGGGCCATCACCTGGACCCAAGTGGCGCAATACATCATGTTGTTGCTGGCGTTCATGATCCCCGTGTCGTGGTTGGCCTACAAACAACTGGGAACGCCTCTGGCACCCTTGGTCTACGGGCAGCAGCTTTCCCGCATTGAGGCCATCGAAAAGAAACTGATCAACGATCCCGGTGAAATCGAAGTGCGTGAGGAATACGCCCGGCGTGCCCAAATGTTTCAGGCACGACTGGAGCATGTCGAGCGTTCGATGGTCGAGTTGCGCCAAGAGCTGGAAGAGAAAATCCGGCTGCTCAAAGCGCAATCGGCCGACTATTCATCGATTGCGCAAGCCCGACGCGAGCTTTTGGCTGTGCCGCGTGATGCGGTAATCGCCAAGGAGCAATGGACCCGCGCCATGCATGACAACTTGGACCGGGCCAGACCCTTGGGGGGGATGCCCATGCACGCGCAAGCATTTGCCGGCAAGCCCGATGGCAACCCCTCAGAAGTCAAGCTGTTTGAGGAATCCCGGCTCAATTTTTTGGCCTTGGTTTTCTGTCTCATGGTCGGTACGGCGGGTTTGCCGCACTTGTTGACGAGGTTCTATACCTTGCCATCGGTGGCCGAGGCGCGCAGCTCGGTGGCCTGGTCCTTGTTTTTCATCGGTTTGCTGTACCTGAGCGTGCCTGCTTTGGCTGTTTTGGTGAAGTTTGAGGTCCTGAACAACCTGGTGGGCAGCAGTTTTGAAGATTTGCCCAGTTGGATGTTTCAATGGGCCCGTTTGGACTCGGCATTGCTGGAGTTTTCCGATGTCAATGGCGATCGGGTGTTGCAATTGGGAGAGTTGAAATTGGGGGCTGACATGATCATGCTGGCCACGCCTGAATTGGGCGGCATGCCGTTTGTGGTGTCAGGTCTGGTTGCTGCAGGGGGACTGGCCGCTGCTTTGTCTACGGCCGATGGCTTGTTGTTGACCATCAGCAACGCGCTGGTGCATGACATCGGGCCGGGGCGAGAGCGCAAACCCAAATCACCTGAGGGGCGGGTCATTTTGTCCAAATTTGCTTTGTTGGCGGTGGCCATGCTGGCTGCTGTGGTCGCGGCGTTCAAGCCTGCCGAAATTCTGTCCTTGGTTTCTGCGTCCTTCTCATTGGCCGCTGCCGCCTTTTTCCCGGGTATGGCTTTGGGCATGGTCTGGAAGAAGGTCCATCGTCCCGCTGTGGTGGCTGGCATGTTGGCGGGTTTGGGCTTGACCCTTTGTTACATGGCGGTCAATGCCCCGGGGTTTCGGCACTTTTGGGGTCTGGACCCTGTCGGGGGCTTGTGGTTTGGCATTCAGCCCTTGTCCGCGGGTGTTTTCGGGGTGCCTGCAGGCTGTTTGGTGATGGTTTTGGTCACTTGGCTGCTTCCTACGCGCTGGGTTTCCCCGCCCAAGCAACCGGTGGTGCTTGGCAATGGCTATCCTGGCCTCTGAATTAAAGCTATAATCGCAGGCTTCGCCTTGCCGCACCCCGACAGACGCTGGGGGCGGCTTTTCCAACCTTTTGGGTTAACCGCAAGGAGTCTCAATGCGTCATTACGAAATCATTTTGCTGATCCATCCCGATCAGTCCGAACAAGTTCCAGCCATGCTGGAGCGTTACAAAGGCATGATCACTGCCGGCGGTGGCAATATCCACCGTGTTGAAGACTGGGGCCGCCGTCAGTTGGCATACCAGATCAACAAGCTGGGCAAAGCCCACTACCTGTGCGTGAACATTGAAGCCGACCAAGCCGTCATGGCTGAACTGGAGCACGCCTTCAAGTTCAACGATGCTGTTTTGCGTCACCTGACTGTGCTCAAGAAAAAAGCCGACACCGCTCCTTCGTCCATGATGAAGACCGTTGAGCGCGAAGAAGCCCGCAAGTCACAACAAGCCGAATTCGCCGCTTGACACGTGCCTGTTGAGGAGTGAACCGCACAGAACTGACCGCCTGTATTGCCGAGCAAGCCGCTTTGCGATACACCCCCGCCGGTTTGCCCGCTCTGGATTTGATTCTGGAGCATGCCTCTGAAGTACAAGAGGCAGGACAAGCCCGCAAAGTCCAGCTCAAGCTTCGTGCCTTGGCCTTCGGGTCACTGGCTGAAACGCTGGTCAAGCAAGCGGTAGGCAGTGTTTGGACGTTCAAAGGCTTTTTGGCCACCCCTCGACAAGGCAAAAGTGTCGTGTTGCACATTCAAGAGTTTCAGCAAGATTAATTTCAGGAGGCCCCATGGCCACGTTCAAAAAATTCAACAAAGACAAGCGCCCAAAGCGCAACACCCAGTCACTGCTGTTCAAGCGCAAGCGTTTCTGCCGCTTCACAGTCACTGGCGTCGAAGAAATCGACTACAAAGATGTGGACACCTTGCGTGACTTCATCGCCGAAAACGGCAAGATCATTCCTGCACGCTTGACTGGCACCCGTGCCATCTTCCAGCGTCAGCTCAACACAGCCATCAAGCGCGCACGCTTCTTGGCCATGTTGCCCTACACCGACCAGCACAAAGTCTAAGGAGTCCAACCATGCAAATCATCCTGCTCGAAAAGGTTGTGAACCTGGGTAATCTGGGCGATATCGTCAAAGTCAAAGACGGTTACGCTCGCAACTTCCTGATCCCACAAGGCCGTGCACGCCGTGCCACCGAAAACAACAAGGCCGAGTTCGAAGCTCGCCGTGCTGAACTCGAAAAAGCCGCTGCTGCCAAATTGGCTGAAGCCCAAGCCCAAGGCGAAAAATTGACTGGTTTGGTGGTCAAGTTGTCGCAAAAGGCTGGGGTGGATGGCCGTTTGTTTGGTTCCGTGACCAACAACGACATCGCTGAAGAGTTGAACAAACAAGGCTACAAGCTGGTCAAGTCCCAGATTCGTATGCCTCATGGCCCCATCAAAACTGTGAGCGAATCCACTGTTGCAGTGGCTTTGCACACCGATGTGGTGGTGGAAGTGACTGTGACTGTGTTGGGCGAAACAGCCTGATCGTCGACAGATCCTTTGCAAAAACCGCCGTGTGCTGCACACGGCGGTTTTTTTTCGTCTCGCGCTCAGCGGCGTCGACTGGAGCCCAGAAGACCTCCCAGAACACCGCGCACGATTTCGCGGCCAATGGCCGAGCCCACAGTGCGCACCGCACTCTTGACCACCATCTGGGCGACGCCATCGCGCTGACCACCGCGTGGACCGGTCGAGCCAAAAACCAGCTCTGACAGACCGCCCATCAGGCTACCTTCTTTGTCGGCCGTGACGGTGGCCTGACCCGGCAGCGCTGGTGTGGCGTTGTCCTGACCCCGAGACGCACCCGCCTTGATCTTTTCATAGGCCGATTCTCGGTCTTGGGTTTTCTCATAGACCCCCGCCACCAAAGAGCCCTGAATCAGGGCTTGCCGCTGTGCTGGAGTAATGGGCCCCAATTGGCTGGAGGGAGGTAAAACAAACACCTGTTCGGTCTCACAGGGACGTCCCTTGGCGTCCAGCAAGCTCACCAAGGCCTCACCCACGGCCAGCTCGGTGATGGCGGCTTCGATGTTCAATCCGGCTTTGGGGCGCATGGTCTGCGCCGTGGCCGCCACGGCTTTCTGGTCGCGCGGGGTGTAGGCACGCAGGGCGTGCTGCACCCGGTTGCCCAGCTGGCCCAGCACGCTGTCGGGAATGTCCAGTGGGTTTTGGGTGACGAAGTACACACCCACGCCTTTGGACCGAACCAGGCGCACCACCAGTTCGATGCGCTCGACCAGCGCTGCAGGCGCGTCCTTGAACAGCAAATGGGCTTCGTCAAAGAAGAACACCAGTTTGGGTTTTTCGGGGTCGCCAATTTCGGGCAGCACCTCGAACAGCTCGGACAGCATCCACAACAAGAAGGTGGCGTACAAGCGGGGCGAGTTCATCAGCTTGTCGGCCGCCAGAATGTTCACCACGCCCAGACCTTGGGCATCGGTTTGCATGAAATCTTCGATGTTGAGCATGGGCTCGCCAAAGAACCGGTCGCCCCCCTGGCTTTCAATTTGGAGCAGGCCGCGTTGAATGGCCCCAATGCTCGCTGCGCTGATGTTGCCGTATTCGGTGGTGAAGTTTTTGGCGTTGTCCCCAACGTACTGCAACATGGCCCGCAGGTCTTTCATGTCCAGCAGCAGCAAGCCATTGTCATCGGCGATCTTGAACACCAAATTCAGCACGCCCGCTTGTGTTTCGTTCAGGCCCAGCATGCGGGTCAAGAGCAGGGGGCCCATGTCCGAGATGGTGGCTCGCACAGGGTGACCTTGTTTCCCAAACACATCCCAAAGGGTGGTGGGGCAGGCCATGGGCTCGGGCAGGGCAATGCCGCGGTCTTTGAGCACTGTCGCTAATTTTTCACCGATCTTTCCGGGCTGGCTGATGCCGGTCAGGTCACCTTTCACATCGGCCATGAAGACCGGGACGCCCAAACGTGAGAAGTGTTCGGCCAGGGTTTGCAGGGTCACGGTCTTGCCCGTGCCCGTAGCGCCAGTGATGAGTCCGTGGCGGTTGGCCAGACCCGGCAGGAGGTGGCATTGCACCTGGGTGTTTTGCGCAATCAGCATCGGTTCAGCCATGTTTGTTTTTCTCCCGCTTGTGAAAAGTAAAATCCAGTCTGTAGATTAAATCAACATTCAAGGAATTCCCGATGGCTGGCCACAGTAAATGGGCAAATATTCAGCACCGCAAGGGGCGGCAAGACGAAAAGCGTCAGCGCATCTGGACCCGGGTGGTCCGTGAAATCATGGTGGCCGCACGAACCGGCGGCGGCGATGTCAGCGCCAATCCCCGCTTGCGCCTGGCCATCGAGAAGGCCAAGGCGGCCAACATGCCCGCCGACACCATCAAACGCAATGTGGACAAGGCCACTGGCAACCTCGAAGGCGTGAGCTACGAGGAAATTCGCTACGAAGGCTATGGCATTGGGGGCGCGGCCATCATTTTGGACACCATGACCGACAACCGGGTGCGCACGGTCGCGGAAGTGCGCCACGCCTTGAGCAAGCATGGCGGTAACCTGGGGACCGAAGGCTCGGTGGCGTTCCAGTTCAAAAACTGTGGCCAGCTGATTTTTGCCCCGGGCACCAGCGAAGACAAAGTCATGGAAGTGGCTCTGGAGGCTGGCGCCGAGGACGTGATCACGGACGAGGAGGGGGCCATCGAGGTGCTGACTGCGCCAGCGGAGTTTGAGGCTGTCAAGAACGCGCTGGAGGCCGCAGGGCTGGTGGCCGATATGGCCGAGGTGACCATGCGTGCCGAAAACAGCATTTCGCTTGCGGGTGAAGATGCGGTCAAAATGCAAAAATTGCTGGATGTGCTGGAAGACTTGGACGATGTGCAAAACGTTTTCCACAACGCCGAATTCGAAGATTAAGGAAGTTTGATGAAAGTATTGGTAGTCGGCAATGGTGGCCGAGAGCACGCCATGGCGTGGAAATTGGCGCAATCGCCCAAAATTCAGCAGGTTTACGTCGCCCCCGGCAACGGTGGCACGGCCAAAGACCCCAACCTGATCAATGTCCCGGTCACCGATTTGGCGCAACTGCGCCAATGGGCGATCGACAACGGCATCGCATTGACCCTGGTCGGCCCTGAGGCGCCGCTGGCTGCAGGAATCGTGGACGATTTTCGTGCGCATGGTTTACGCATCTTTGGCCCCACTCAGGCGGCAGCCCAGCTCGAAAGCTCGAAAGCTTTTTCCAAGTCATTCATGCAGCGCCATGGCATTCCCACGGCCGAGTTTGAAACCTTCACCGATGCGGCCTTAGCACATGCCTATGTGGACCTCAAAGGTGCGCCCATTGTGGTCAAGGCCGATGGCTTGGCCGCAGGCAAAGGCGTGGTGGTCGCGATGACGGTGGCCGAGGCCCATGAAGCGATCGACTTCATGTTGCTCGACAACACCTTGGGCGTGGCCCATAACGTAGGCGGTGCCCGCGTGGTGATCGAGGAGTTTTTGCAGGGCGAGGAAGCCAGTTTCATGGTTTTGTGCGATGGCAAAAACGTCACAGCACTCGCCACCAGCCAGGATCACAAGCGTTTGCTCGACGGCGATGAAGGCCCGAACACGGGCGGCATGGGTGCTTATTCGCCCGCGCCCGTGGTCACGGCCGAAGTGCATGCCCGCGCCATGCGCGAAGTCATCTTGCCCACCATCCGGGGCATGGAAAAAGATGGCATCACTTACACCGGTTTTTTGTATGCCGGTTTGATGATCGACCCCCAAGGCCGCGTCAAGACCCTGGAGTTCAACTGCCGCATGGGTGACCCAGAAACCCAGCCCATCTTGATGCGCCTGAAATCGGACCTGTTGGACGTGCTTTTGGCCGCAACCTCTGAGGGCCTGGAGCACCTGGAGCTGGAATGGGACCGCCGGGTGGCGCTCGGTGTGGTGATGGCTGCGGCCGGTTACCCCATGAACCCGCGCAAAGGTGATGCCATCAATGGCCTGCCCAAAGACGAAGAAGAGGCCATGGTGTTTCATGCAGGCACCACCGAGCAAAACGGTCAGATACTGACCTCGGGCGGCCGTGTCTTGTGTGTCACGGCTTTGGCCGATTCGGTGCGCCAAGCACAGCAAAAGGCCTACCAGACCGCCAGCCCCATCGCATTCGATGGCATGCAGATGCGCAAAGACATCGGTTACCGCGCCATCAAAAACTGACGGGGCACATTGTTCATGCGTTTTCCATCACCCCATCCTGTTCAATTCAAGGGCTCCCGTTTGGCCCGCTGGGTCTTGAAGATGCTGGGCTGGCGCCTGGAGTTTGAAGGCTTTCCTGCGCTTCAGGGTGTGGCCATCGTCTACCCGCATACCAGCAATTGGGATTTCCCGATCGGCATGCTGGCCAAATGGGCCTTGGGCATTCCAGCGCATTTCTGGGGCAAAGACTCCTTGTTCAAGTTTCCCCTGATTGGCGCCTGGATGCGTTGGGTGGGCGGCCTTCCGATTGACCGCAGCTCTTCGAAAGGGGTTGTGGGTCAGATGGTTCATGTGTTCGAGCAACACAAGGCCAGGCATCAATTGCTGTGGCTTGGCCTGGCCCCGGAGGGCACGCGCAGTCTCACACCGGGTTGGCGCAGTGGCTTTTACCAAGTGGCTTTGGGGGCTCAGGTGCCTTTGGCCTTGGTCAAGCTCGACTGGGGCAAACGCTGCTTCAGTGTGGTTGATTTTTACGAACTGACCGGCGAAACCGATGTGGATTACGCCCACTTCGCGCAAGTGTTCGAGGGTGTTGAGGGCTTCCATGTGGACCAAATGGGCCCCATCGTGCCCTGGAGTCCGCAGGCGACTTCCAAGGCGACCACTTCCACCTCGGCTTCACAGTCTTCCTGATTTCGCATTGCGTTAAAACCCCCCATGAACACATCGTTTGAACTCGGCACAGTCAAGAACTACCTCGTGGGCTTGCAGTCCCGCATCACCGGGGCTTTGACCGACATCGATGGCACGCCGTTTTTGGTGGATGCCTGGCAAAAAGAGCCCGGTGAAAAGCTGCAAGGCAACGGCATCACCCAAATTTTGGAAGGCGGCCCGGTGTTCGAGCGTGCTGGTTGCGGTTTTTCGCACGTGAGTGGACCGCAGTTGCCCCCCTCGGCAACACAGCACCGCCCTGAGTTGGCGGGTTCGGCCTTTGAGGCCATGGGCGTGTCGCTGGTGTTTCACCCGCGCAACCCTTACGTGCCCACGGTGCACATGAATGTGCGCATGATCGCCGCCAAGCCCGAAGGTAAAGCGCCTGTGGCCTGGTTTGGTGGCGGCATGGACCTGACACCTTATTACGGCTTTGACGAAGATGCGGTGCATTTTCACCAGACCTGCAAAGATGCGCTGACGCCGTTTGGTGAAGGTTTGCACCCCCGCTTCAAAACCTGGTGTGATGACTATTTTTGCAACAAGCACCGCCACGAGCAGCGCGGCGTGGGCGGCATCTTCTTTGACGATTTTTCCGAGCTGGGCATGGCCCCAAGCTTTGCCATGCTGCAAAGCGTGGGCGATGCCCTGTTGCCCGCTTACATGCCGATCGTGCAACGGCGCAAAGACATGCCCTATGGTGAGCGTGAGCGTGACTTCCAGCTGTACCGCCGTGGCCGCTATGTGGAGTTCAACTTGGTGTGGGACCGGGGCACGCATTTTGGCTTGCAGTCGGGCGGACGTACCGAATCCATCTTGTTGTCCATGCCGCCCGAGGTGCGCTGGTCTTATCAGCGCCAGGATGAACCAGGTTCGCCCGAAGCGCGTTTGCTGAGCCATTTCTTGGTGCCCAAGGATTGGGTTTGAATCTGCCCATCGTCACCCGATTGGGTGTTTTTGGCGGTGCTTTTGATCCACCGCATCTGGCGCATGTGGCCTTGGTCGAGGCGGCTATTGCGCAGCTCCAACTGGAGCAAGTGCGTGTTTTGCCCACGGGACAGGCTTGGCACAAAACGCGCCATTTGAGCGATGCCGCTCACAGGCTCGCCATGACCCGAATGGCCTACCAGCATCTGCCCCAGGTCGTGGTGGATGAGCGTGAAATCAGGCGTGCCGGACCCAGCTACACGGTGGACACATTGCATGAGTTGCAGGCCGAATTTCCACAGGCCCAACTCTATTTGTTGCTCGGCGATGACCAGCGGCGGTCCTTGCCATCCTGGCATCAAATCGAAGAAATCGGCCGCATCGCTATAATCTGCGCCGCAGGGCGTGATATGGCCGTGCGTGCCTGGAATGAAGAGTCGGGTACGTCACAGGCAGTCGCGCCCCTTTCTGACACGATGCAAGCGCGCATTCAGACTCTGGAGATGCCGCTGATGCCTCACAGTGCCACGGACATCCGTGAGCTGCTGGCCAAAGAGCAGGCCATTTCAGGTCTGGTGCCCCCCGCTGTTGAGCGCTATATTCACGAACACCATCTTTACAGGCCCCTTTGATGACCGAAAACGCTGCCAAAAAAGACATTCAAAAACTCCAGCGAGCCATTGTGGACGCCTTGGAGGACGTCAAGGCCCAAGAGATCCAGGTGTTTGACACCGAGCACCTTTCCTCCCTGTTTGAGCGGGTCATCATTGCGTCAGGCACATCGAACCGCCAGACCAAGGCCTTGGCCGCCAGTGTGCGCGACAAGGTGCGCCATGCCGGTTTTGGCAAGCCCCGCATCGAAGGTGAAGACAACGGCGAGTGGATCATTGTGGATTGCGGTCAGGCCGTGGTGCACGTCATGCAGCCCACGATCCGCACTTACTACAACCTGGAAGAAATTTGGGGTGGCACACCCGTGCGTCTGAAGTTTGGTGCCCCTAAACCAGCCGCCACAGCCGAGGTCAAAGGCCACATCCAGAACTCGGTGGCCAAAAAAGCGACCAAAGTGCCGGCAGCCAAAAAGACCGCAGTCAAATCTGCAGCCAAAGCCAAGCCGGCTTTGAAGGCCCCCGCCAAGACAGCCAAGCCTGCTGCCAAAGCCGCAGCGAAAACGTCTGCGAAGACTGCAGTAAAGTCGCCCGTTAAAACGGTTGCCAAATCGGCCACCAGCAAGCCCACCGTGAAAACAGTGGGCAAGCCTTCGGCCAAACCGGCTGCCAAAGCGGCGACCAAGACAGCTGCCAAACCCGCTGCCAAGAAAGCTCCAGCCCGCAAGGCCGTACAAGCTGCGACCCGTCGCAAAGCCGATTGATCCTTCATGAAGCTGCTGATCGTTGCGGTCGGCCTGCGTGTGCCTGACTGGGCTCAGACCGCCTGGGACGATTACGCCAAACGTTTTCCGCCTGAGCTCAAGGTCGAGCTCAAGGCCGTGAAAACCGAGCCCCGAGGCTCCAAAACCCTGCCCACGTTGTACGCTGCCGAGCGCCAGCGCATCGAGGCGGCCATTCCCCGTGGCACCCGCATTGTGGTGCTGGACGAGCGCGGCACCAACCTCACCACCCAAGCCCTGGCAACACGCCTGACCAGTTGGCAATTGGGGGGTGACGATGTGGCCTTGGTCATCGGCGGCCCCGATGGTCTGGAGCCCGAATTCAGGCAAGCCGCGCACGAACGCATTCGCCTGTCCGACCTGACCTTGCCCCACGCCATGGCCCGGGTGCTGTTGATTGAGCAGCTGTACCGCGCCTGGTCCATCAACGCCAACCACCCCTACCACCGCGAATGAGCGACTTCATTTACCTCGCCTCTCAAAGTCCCCGGCGCAGCCAGTTGCTGGACCAAATCGGCGTGGCCCACACCTTGCTGTTGGCCGAGCCTGGCGAAGATGCCGAGTCCTTGGAAGAGGTTCGAGGCCATGAGGCACCTGGCCGCTATGTGGCCCGGGTGACGGGCCTGAAGCTGGATGCTGCCGTGCAGCGCCTGAAGCGGCAGGGCCTGCCTGCCGCGCCGGTGCTGTGCGCGGACACCACCGTGTGTTTGGGCCGTGACATTTTGGGCAAACCGGCGGACTCAGCCGATGCCGTGCACATTTTGAAGTTGTTGTCCGGTCAGACCCACCGGGTTTTGACCGCTGTGGCCGTGCAAAAAGGCCGTCAACGCGTGGCGGCCGTGTCCGAGTCGTGGGTGCGTTTTGCGCCCATGACCCCAGCGCAAATCAAGGCCTATGTGGCGTCAGGCGAGCCCATGGGCAAAGCCGGGGCCTACGGTGTGCAAGGCAGGGCGGCTGCCCATATTGAACAGATCCGGGGCAGTTATTCAGGCATCATGGGCCTGCCGCTGTTCGAGACCGCAGCCTTGCTGCGCTCGGTGGGCGTTCGCTGCTGAGTGTTTGAAGGGCCTGTGCGAACCGCTTGGCCAGGCGCTCGTGTGTTGTGAGCCGATTCCCCATTTTCCAACCTGATTCCATCCATGCAACAAGATATTTTGGTCAATTGGTCACCCCAGGAAACCCGGGTCGCGGTGGTCGAATTTGGCGCGGTGCAAGAGCTGCACGTTGAGCGCACGCTCGAGCGCGGTTTGGTCGGCAATGTGTACCTGGGCAAAGTGGCCCGCGTGTTGCCGGGCATGCAGTCGGCGTTCATCGACATCGGGCTGGACAAGGCTGCGTTTTTGCATGTGGCCGATGTGTGGCAAAAACATGCCGAAGGCGAGGCCTCTGCTGCCCGCACGGGCCAGCCGCTGGTGCCGATTGAAAAACAGGTGTTTGAAGGTCGCGCCATCATGGTGCAGGTCATCAAGGACCCCATGGGCACCAAAGGCGCCCGTCTGTCTACGCAAATCAGCATTGCGGGGCGTCATCTGGTGTTTTTGCCGCAAGACGATCACATTGGGGTGTCGCAAAAAATACCGTCTGACCAACGCGATGCACTGCGCCAGAGGCTGCAGGCCCTGGTGGGCGCTGATGGTGGTGGTTTCATCTTGCGCACCAATGCCGAAGACTCAAGTGATGAAGAGTTGCAGGAAGACATCGCGTATCTGCGCAAGACCTGGGCCCGCATCAAGGAGGCTTCGATGCGTTTGCCTCCTGCGTCCTTGCTGCACCAGGATCTGACGCTGTTGCAGCGCGTGCTGCGCGACCTGGTGGGTGAGGCCACCCAAAGCATCCGCATCGATTCGCAAGAGCAGTTTGCTCAGCTGGTGGCTTTTGGCCGCGAGTTCATGCCGAAAGCGGCAGAGCGCTTGCATCTGTACAAAGGCGAGCGGCCGATTTTTGATTTGTATGCGATCGATGAAGAGATCGCCAAAGCCTTGGGGCGCCGGGTTGACCTGAAATCTGGCGGCTACCTCATCATTGACCAGACCGAAGCCCTGACCACGGTGGATGTGAATACCGGCGGTTATGTCGGGGCGCGCAATTTCGAAGACACCATCTTCAAGACCAACCTGGAGGCGGCCCAAGCCATCGCCCGCCAATTGCGCCTGCGCAATCTGGGCGGCATCGTCATTGCCGATTTCATCGACATGTCACGCCCGGACCACCAGGACGCGGTGCTGGCCGAGTTTCGCAAGCAATTGGCGCGTGACCGCGTGAAGACGATGGCGGGTGGTTTCTCGTCATTGGGCTTGCTGGAAATGACCCGCAAACGCACCCGTGAGTCTTTGGCCCACATGCTGTGCGAGCCATGCCCCAGTTGCCAGGGCAAGGGCATCGTCAAGACCGCTCGCTCGGTGGTGTATGACATCTTGCGTGAAATCTTGCGCGAAGCACGTCAATTCAACCCGCGAGAGTTTCGTGTTGTGGCCGCATCGGCGGTCATTGATTTGTTGCTGGACGAAGAAAGCCAGCATCTGGCAGGCTTGTCGGATTTCATTGCCAAGCCGATTTCGCTCCAGGTGGAGCCCGCCATGGGGCCCGAACAATACGATGTCGTGCTGCTCTGAGTGGTGCTTTCCAAGGGCCTTAAGCTGCAGCCTCGCTGGTCCATTCACCCCGGTTGTGCAACCGGGCATAAGCGCCACCTGAGGCCAGCAAGTGGGCTGGCGCACCTTGTTCCACGATCCGGCCACGCTCCATGACCACCACGCGGTCAGCATGCTCAATGGTAGACAAGCGGTGCGCCACGATCAAGGTGGTTCTGCCTTGCATGAGTTTTTGCAAGGCGTCTTGCACCAGTCGCTCGGACTCATTGTCCAGCGCCGAGGTGGCTTCGTCCAGAATCAAAATGGGCGCATCTTTGTACAGTGCCCGCGCAATCGCCAGGCGCTGGCGCTGGCCACCGGACAGCTGGTTGGCGTTGTGGCCCAAAAGCGTGTCCATGCCTTGCGGCATTTGTGAGACATGGCTCCACAGGTTGGCCGCATCCAGGCAAGCCTGAATCCGGTCCTTGTTCGCATCATGACCCAGGCAGATGTTGGCTGCCACCGTGTCGTTGAGCATCACGACATCCTGGCTGACCATGGCAATTTGGCGTCGCAAACTGTCCAAAGCCCAGTCTTCGATAGGCACGCCATCAATGCACACGCGGCCGGAGGTGGCTTGCACGAACCGGGGGAGCAGCTGGATCAGGGTGGTTTTGCCTGCGCCGGATGTGCCGACCAAGGCCACGGTTTCGCCCGGTTGAACTTTCAGATTGACGCCAGACAGGGCGGCTTGGCCATTGGGGCTGAATTGAAGGTGCACATCCTGCCATTCCACCGCACCTTGTGCGCGATGCTGGGTGTAGGTCCCTTGTGTTTCTTCCTTGGCTTCATGAATCAAACCCAGGCCTCTTTCGAGCGCAGCCAGCCCCCGGGTGATGGGGCTGGAAATTTCAGCCAAACGCTTGATGGGTGCAACCAGCATCAGCATGGCGGTGATGAAGGCCACAAACCCGCCCACCGTGGCGCCTGATGCGCCGTTCTGACTTTGGTAAAGCGCGATCACCAGCACCATGGACAAGGACAACGCGGCCATGATTTGCGTCAATGGCGTCATGGCAGCTGAGGCCACGGTGGTCTTCAGGGCCAGTCGGCGAAGCACCTGTGCCAGTTGGCCGAAACGCGCAATTTGGTGTGCTTGCCCACCTTGCAAACGCACAACCCTGTGCGCCAACACGTTTTCTTCGACCACATAAGCCAGGTTGTCGGTGGCGGTTTGGCTTTCTTTGGTCAATTTGTAAAGGCGACGCGAGAGTGCCTTCATGATCCAGCTCAGGCCCGGAGCCACCGTGAACACCACCAGCGTGAGTTTCCAGTTCAGCCACATCAAATAACCCAACAAGGCGATCAACGTGAACCCGTCGCGGGCCAGGGCAATGACTGCAGACACCAATTGCGAAGCGCCTGTCTGGACTTCGTAGACGATGGTGTTCGACAGGGCGCTGGCCGATTGCTTGGAAAACAGGGATAAGTCAGCCTTCATGAGCTGCGAGAAAAGCTGGGACCGGAGTTTTTCCATCCCGTCATTGGTCAATCTGGAAAGGGCGTACTGGGCGATGAAGTTGGCCACCCCGCGCACCGTGAACAAGCCAACCACAGCCGCCGGAATGGCCCACAAAGGCAATTTGTTCTCTGCAAAACCCTTGTCCAGCAGTGGCTGAAACAGGGCCGGAATCATCGGCTCCGTCAATGCGGCCATGAGGGTCGCCAAAATGGCCACGACCCAAATGCCCCTTTGGCTTCCAAAATACGGCGCCAGTCGCCGCAATCGGTCCCGGATACTGGGTTGGGAAGTGGGAGAAGTGGTGGTCTGGCTCATGCCGAGATTGTAAGTAGGGCAGTCAATGCAGTCGCAGAAAACAGATTTCTACGGTGTACGATCACGACATCCGCAATTTGAATGGTCACCACATTGACATGAAGCTTGTATTTTTGCGCATTGACCTGTTGTCATGGCTTTTGAAGCTGCTGGTTTTGAGCACGCTGGCGGTCCCCTCCTGGGCTCAATTTCGCGTGGAAGTCACGGGCGTCGGCATGACCCAGTTGCCAGTGGTGATTGCCCCCTTCAAAGGCGAGGCCACCGCTCCGCAAAAGCTGGCCAGCATCGTGCAGGCCGATCTGGAGCGCAGTGGACAGTTCAAGGGCCTGGCCGCGGGTTCGGCCTTGATGGACGAAACGAGCCGACCCGACTGGTCGCCCTGGCGTCAGTTGTCAGCCGAGGCGTTGGTAGCCGGTTCGGTGACCCGTTTGGCCGATGGCCGTTTTGATGTGCGTGCCCGTCTGTGGGATGTGGTCAAAGGCCAAGAGAAAGGTGATTTCAAGGACACCGTTTCTGCTGCTGATTTGCGTTTGTCAGCGCACCGCATCGCCGATTGGGTTTACCAACAGCTCACGGGTACCCCAGGGGCTTTCGCTTCGCGCATCAGCTATGTCACCAAAGCAGGAGGGCGTTATTCTTTGTGGATTGCCGACTCCGATGGAGAGAACGCCCAGTCGGCCTTGAGCAGCCCAGAGCCCATCATTTCGCCGTCTTGGTCGCCCAATGGTGCGCAGTTGGCCTACGTGTCGTTTGAATTGCGCAAACCTGTGGTGTATGTGCATGAGCTGGCTACGGGACAGCGTCGGCCAGTGGCCAACTTCAAGGGGTCCAACAGTGCGCCCGCATGGAGTGCCGATGGCAAGTCGCTGGCGGCGACCCTGAGCCGAGACGGTGGGTCGCAGCTGTTTCGCATCGACTTGGCGGGCGGGGAGCCGCGCCGTTTATCGCCTCCCGGGGGCATCAACACAGAGCCCGCATTTTCGCCAGATGGCAGCGCCTTGTTTTTCGTCAGTGATCGTGGTGGCAGTCCGCAGATCTACCGCATGCCCACACAGGGTGGCCCGGCCGAGCGAGTGACCTTTTCTGGCACTTACAATATTTCACCTGCGCTCAGCCCTGATGGACGTTGGCTGGCCTATGTCTCGCGTGTAGGAGGTGGATTCCGACTGCACCTGATGGAGTTGGCCACAGGACAGGTGGTGGCATTGACCGACACCTCTTCAGATGAGCGCCCCAGTTTTTCGCCCAACAGCCGTCTGTTGGTTTACGCCACTGTTTTCCAAGGGCGAGAATCGTTGATGACCACGACCTTGGATGGCCGTATCAAAGCCCGTTTGGCGGGTCAAGGCGGAGATATCCGAGAACCCCATTGGGGTCCGGTTCGGAAATAAATTTTTGAGAATTCATTTTGAAGTTAAAGAGGTAAATCATGAGCAAGAAATTTTTGACCAGTTTGTTGTTGACTGCGCTTTTGGCGGGTTGCGCATCCGGTGTGAAGCTGGACGATGTGCCTGTTGAAGACAAGTCGGCCACATCCTCCGGTGTGTCGGCACAAGGCATTGGCAACAACGCCAACGGCGCACAAACCGGCGTGGCGGGTGTGGTGGTCGAGAAGTCGGCTTCGGGCACCGGGCCTGTCGGCGTAGCGCACGTGGTGTTCTTTGATTACGACAGTTTTGTGGTTCGTGCCGAAGCGCGCCCAGTGATTGAGAGCCATGCCCGCTTTTTGCAAACCAACAAGCAGCGCAAAGCCAACCTTGAAGGTCATACCGATGAGCGTGGCGGCCGTGAATACAACTTGGCTTTGGGTCAAAAGCGTGCAGAAGCTGTGCGTCAAGCTTTGAGCTTGTTGGGCGTGCCAGAGAGTCAGTTGGAAGCCGTCAGCTATGGCAAAGAAAAACCCGCAGCGCAAGGCTCTGCAGAATCCGACCTGGCTAAAAACCGCCGCGTCGAAATCCGGTACTGAAAACCATGAAAACGCTGGCCAGATTGGGGGGCTCAGGGCTCCGATTTGCATGGATCCCCGTTCTGTGGGCGTTGATGGGCACAGCGCAAGCGGGCCTTTTTGAAGACGATGAAGCCCGCAAAGCCATTCTGGATTTGCGCCAACGGGTGGAGCAATCCAACACGGCCATCAAAGGCTTGGCGGATGAAAATGCCCAGTTGCGCCGTGCCTTGCTCGATTTTCAAGGCCAAATTGACGGCTTGAGGGCGGAGCAATCTCAAATCCGTGGTGCTCAAGAGCGTTTGGCCCGCGATGTGTCTGAAGCACAGCTGAGCCAAAAAGACATGGCCAATGGCGTGAACGAGCGTTTGCGCCGTTTTGAGCCCGTCAAAGTGTCTGTGGATGGCGCGGAGTTCATGGCTGAACCCGCAGAAAAGCGTGACTACGAAGCAGCCATGGATGTTTTCCGCAAGGGCGACTTTGCGGCTGCACAAGTGGCCTTGGGTCAATTTGTTCAGCGTTACGGCAAAAGCGGTTATGTACCTTCAGCCTTGTTCTGGCTGGGCAATGCCCAATATGCCAACAAGGATTACAAAGAGTCGATGGCGAATTTTCAGCAAATGTTGAAAGCTGCACCCGCACATGCCCGTGCGCCCGAGGCGATGCTGGCCATCTCCAACGTTCAGATCGAATTGAAGGACCTCAAAGGCGCCCGTAAAACGATGGACGAGTTGGTCAAGGCCTATCCGGCATCGGAGGCTGCCACCACAGCACGCGACCGTCTGGCGCGTTTGCGCTGAGCCCAAAGGCATTGGGGTGATCACGCTCGATCAACTCCAGCTCCAGGCACTGGGGGTCTTGGGGCTGACATTGGTGTTGTCGGTCTTGATGGGGGCGCTGTTTCACCGCAGCCACTTTTGCACCATGGGGGCCATCAGCGATTGGGTGATCATGGGCGATGAGCACCGTGCCAAGCAGTGGGCGATGGCGGTTGCCGTCGCCGTACTGGGTTTCGGTGTGATGTCTTGGTTGGGCTGGGTGACGCCTGGCAACACCATTTACGCCAACACGCAGATCCCTTGGCTTTCCTTGTCGTTGGGCGGGGCGATTTTCGGTTCGGGCATGGTGCTGGGCTCTGGTTGTACAAGCAAATCACTGGTCAGATTAGGTGGCGGCAATCTGAAGTCGTTGGTGGTGTTGATGGCTATGGGCATATCGGCCCTGGCCACCTTGCGCGGTTTGACGGCGGTGTGGCGTGTGAATTCGATTGACTTGGTGACCGTGGACTCCGGCATGGGCGCCTTCCTGGGGCAATGGTTTTCTCACGTGACACACATCGCTCAGCCATGGTCAAACCTGTTGTCGGCCTTTGCAGTGGCCAGTTTGCTTTTTTTCTGGGTTTTCAAAGATCGTCGAACATTGGGCCGATCTGCAATTCTTTCAGGCGCTGGGATCGGTGGCGTCGTGGTCCTTTTGTGGTGGGTCAGTGGCGTGTTGGGCTACGTGCCTGAACACCCCCAAACACTGGAGCCTGTCTTTTTGGCCACAGCCAGTGGTCGGATGGAAGCCATGAGTTTGACGGCACCGGTCGCTTATGGGTGGGATGCGTTGATGTATTTCAGTGACGGTGGCAAACGGGTGACGACCGGTATGGTCATGGTGATGGGGGTGTTGCTTGGCGCGTTTTGCAGCGCCCAATGGCAAGGCACATTCCGTTGGGAGGGCTTTACGCAAACCGCAGACCTAGGGCGGCACCTCTTAGGAGGAGCATTGATGGGCATTGGCGCAGTCATGGCCATGGGCTGCAGCATTGGCCAAGGCTTGTCGGGTTTGTCCACGCTCAGCTTGGGCAGTGGCTTGGCTGTCATCGGCATCGTGTTGGGCGCGGTGTTGACCTTGCGCTGGGAAATGCACCGTGCGGAGTTGTTGGCATGAGCGTCGTAATGCGCCAGGACGATGGAGATGACCGCCGTTTTGGCGGATTGCAACGCTTGTATGGTGTGTCCGGCGCGCAGCGGATTCGACAAGCGCATGTGGCCGTGGTGGGCATTGGGGGGGTGGGGTCCTGGGTGGCCGAAGCACTGGCACGCAGTGGCGTTGCACGTTTGACCTTGATCGACATGGATCACATTGCCGAGTCCAACATCAACCGCCAGATTCATGCGCTGACCAACACGACAGGGCAAGCCAAAGTCGATGCCATGCGCGAACGCATTGCCTTGATTCACCCTGAATGCCATGTGGATGCCCTCGATGAATTTGTCAGCCCCGAAAACTGGCCTGCTGTGTTGCCCTGTTTGCCCGATGCGGTGATCGATGCTTGTGACCAAGTCAAGGCGAAGGTGCACATGGCTCAATGGGCGCTCGATAACAAAGTAGGTTTCATCACCGTGGGCGCTGCGGGCGGCAAGCGTTTGGCGCATAAGGTGGACGTTGACGATTTGTCAAAAATCACGCACGACCCTTTGTTGGCGCAAGTGCGCTACCGCTTGCGCAAGCACCATGGTGCAGCCAAGGGGGACAAGCGCATGGGCATTCAAGGTGTCTTCAGTCGGGAATCGGTGGCGCCGCCTGATGCGTCATGCGCGATGGAAGGTGACGGCACGCTCAATTGTCACGGCTATGGATCAGTGGTCAGCGTGACGGCGACCTTTGGCATGTGCGCGGCTTCAGAAATTTTGAATTTTTTGGCGCTTGGTCCTCAGAAGGCCCAAAAATAACGCTATAATTTGAGTCTTGCTACAGTGCACAAACACTGAAGCAAAGGGACCATAGCTCAGTTGGTAGAGCAGCGGACTTTTAATCCGTTTGTCGTGGGTTCGACCCCCGCTGGTCCCACCAA
>ERZ1034363.373-NODE-373-length-31858-cov-7.164784_pt1 | contig 31858 bp, 31 predicted proteins | sample MGYA00520616_ERZ1034363 | MGnify/ENA primary metagenome ERZ1034363 (study PRJEB33736, sample SAMEA104284506) | Azolla filiculoides | biome: Urban; feature: Water surface; material: Ditch water | place: Netherlands | collected 2015-10-28 | depth 0-0.1 m ... | reverse complement strand
TTGGCAACAACCATGACGGCACTTAATTCCGATGTGATTGAGGCAACAGCAATAAATTGTGATTTGGTTTGACTGTTTATCATATTCTGAGTGGCTCTGCCTGAAAAGTAATAGCAAAAAATCGGTTATAACAAGTAATGTCCTTAGCGTTAATTAGCGCAATCCTTTCATTAACGTTAAAATTTTCGCGGCAATATCGTCTAGTGGCAGAACGTAATCTGCACAGCCTAATTTAAACGCCGCACCGGGCATACCCCAAACAACACTTGTCGCTTCATTTTGAACAATCGTTTTTGCGCCTAATGCGTGCATGGCTTGCATACCTGCAGCCCCATCAGCACCCATTCCGGTAAGCAAAACGCATACCGCATTATCACCAGCGGCTTGCGCGGCAGAGTGAAAAAGAACATCTACCGCCGGTTTATGGTGATTTACCGCTTCAGTATCGTACAATTCAATCACATAGTTATTTTTATTGCGCACAATTGCCATGTGACGATCACCCGGTGCTAGGTAAATATTGCCCCATTCCACCACTTGACCATGCACGGGAATGCTAGCTTTCATTGCGGTAATTAAATCAATGTGCTTTACAAACGATTCACTAAACGCGGCTGGAAGGTGCTGCGTAATTAACACCGGTGGACTCTCTGCAGGCATATTTTTCATGACGACTTTAATGGCTTCTGTGCCGCCTGTTGATGACCCGAGCGTAATGATTTTTTTAAAATCCATAGGGACTTTTTTGCTTGGCGATACGGGCTTAACAATTGTCGTTGTTTCCTCAATGGCACTAGGGAGAATACCTTTCACATTTGTTTTTGCCGCAACACGCACTTTTGCAATAATTTCTTTTGCGTAATCATTGAGTGTGCTTTCAGTATCCATGCGTGGCTTTGCCACAAAATCTACCGCGCCCAACGCTAATGCTTCAAGTGTCGCCTCAGCGCCGCATTCTGTTAACATAGAAATCATAATGACAGGCGTTGGGCGAAGTCGCATTAAGTTGCGCAAAAACGTCATTCCATTCATGCGCGGCATTTCAATATCAAGCGTTAGGACATCAGGGTCGAGTTGCTTAATCATATCTCGTGCAATAAGCGGATCTTCTGCAGCACCTACGACTTCAATATCGGGCGCTGTGCTGAGTATGGACGTGAGTACCTTTCTAATTAATAAGGAATCGTCAATAATCAAAACACGTATTTTTTTCATTTTCGGCTCTACTATTCGGGTTTGTGCGGTTAAAATAACTCAACATCACCTTCAATAGGTAAATCTTTAATATTGGTTAAATATTGACGTTCACGCTGCACAATGCTGTCATGATGCAGGTCTTGAATTTTTTTCATTCCGACTTTCCCCGTTTGTGGAAAATAAATCACTTTCCTTGGATAAATATCGCCTAAGTCTTTTGACAAGAGTGCCAAGCCTTCTTGGTCAATATATTCCATGACAAACTGAATATTACGCTCACCCACATCACTTAAAGTAGGAATAATTTTCCCGCCACCAAATACTTTTACTTCTAAATTTTTACGCTTCCCGCCATTGGATAAAATCGTGTTAATTAAATGTTCCATTGCAAAGTTGCCGTAACGGTTCGCGTTACCAATTAACGCGTTACTGCCTTGCTGCATTTTCATTTTATTGGTGTCAGGTAGCATAAAATGATTCATGCCGCCAAGACCAATTTCTTTGTCACGCACACACGCCGAAATACATGAACCCAGCACGGTGGTAATCATTTCATTTTCAGCGGTGACATAATATTCACCGGGCAAAATTTTCGCTGCCACCACGCCATGATCGTGATCCATGTAGCGAGCGACGTGTTCAAAGCCTCGAATTGAGGGTTTAGTAAGTTGACTTTGATCCATTTTTCTATATATTTTTTTGGTAACAGGTGGTCGATACTAACTTGAATTCGCTGCAAATCTGGTTGAGTGATTCAGAATGCCCAATAAATAACCATGATTTGCTCGACAGCATTTTAGCATAACGTTTTGCTAAGGCAGTTTTAGTTTCACGATCAAAATAAATTAGGACATTTCGACAAAAAATGACATCGAATGACGCTTTTATCGCCCATTCACCCATTAAGTTTAATTGCTTAAACTCAACAATTTCCTGTAATGGTGCTTTAACTTTAACATGATTTGGTGACGATTTATTTCGCATAAACCAACGCTTTAGCGTTTCTGGCGGTAATTCGGCTACACGGTCGTGTGTATAAATGCCCTCAGAAGCTATTTGCAAGACATTCGTATCTAAATCTGTTGCTAAAATGGTGATATCCCAATCACTAGGTATCGCATCAAGCAGCGTCATGGCGATTGAATAAGGTTCTTCACCTGTTGAGCAACCCGCTGACCACACACGGATTTTTTTTGTATTTTTATTACGCATCAATAAATCAGGCACAACCACATCGCGTAAATAATCAAAATGATGTTGTTCACGAAAAAAAGAAGTTAAATTCGTGGTAATGGCGTTAATAAACTCGGTGAACTCATCATCATGATGTGATTGCAAATAGGTGCAATAGGCTTTGAAATCAGGAAGTCCTAATTTGCGAACGCGCTTTGAGAGTCGAGAATAAAACATATCAAAACGCTCATCGGGGGCTTGAATGCCTGAGTATTCGTTTGATAATTTTCGTAAAATATTAAAATCGTCAATCGTAAATGTAAACTCACGCTCTTTTTCGACAATTGCCATCTTGCTTTTGATCTCCTAATCAATGCGTTATTGCTAAACCTCGCCTAGCTCCAGTACATTACCTAGCCCCAATAATCGTGCTGATTCTAGAAACCGTGACGAAGGTGAGAGAATGTGAATGGTTTTATTTAAACGTTTTTCTTCTTTTTTTAGTGACACTAACAGTTGTAATGTGGCGGTATCAATGGTTGTGACTTCGACCGCATTGATTTCAATGACGTCATGAAAATCCAGCACACGTTTGAGTTGCTGATAAAGCTCCTCAATACTTTTAATGGTTGCATCTGAATTGAGCCTGACGATGGGATCAATACTATCAATTTCAATTTGGGTTTCTTCTTCAATTATCATATCAATGATATTGCTATCTGCGTCGCTGGGTGAGTCTTGTGTTTCAATTGAAATAGCAACCGTATCATCATTTGTTTGAATGTCGATGTCAATTTGACAGTCGTTTTCACTTTCAATACTGACTTCAATATCAATATCTTGATCTTGGTCACTCTCTTGTGTATTGTTTGTATCAATTGACTCATCATGGTGCGCTTGAGATATCAACTCAGGGGCGGCTTCATCTGCGTCTTCTTGTGGGTCTTGCTGTGTTGCGTCATGGCTTTCAATGAAATCAACTAACGCTTCGGTGTCAATAATAGGTGTTTGCGCCATGTCGCTTTCGTTATTAGCGGGTGCAACGGGTTTTTCACCAATTTCTACACCATCCATCCAAGCGAGTGGGTCATAACCAATTAAATTATCTGTTGTCATTTCTCATTACTCTGTTTTCAAGAAAATCCTGTGCTAGGCTGCGAAAATCGTTTGCCGAGCGACTTTTGGGGCTGTATTCAAAAATAGTCTGTCCAAAACTTGGGCATTCTGCTAAGAGCGCGGTTTCACGAATCACCGTGGCCAGTATTTGATTGGGGAAGTGGCCAAGCAACACATCAAGCACTTGATCTGAAATTCGGCGTGTTGATACATAACGCGAAATGACAACCGATATTTTATAGTGTTTTTTTAAAGCCCCTTCAAAGCGATTAACGGTATTCATTAAATGCGACAGTCCTTGCAACGCTAGAAAATCACTGGTCATGGGCACTAAAATTTCCGATGTCGCAATGAGTGCATTAGCAACGAGTAAGCCCGATGACGGTGGGCAGTCAATAAATACAAAGTCTTGATCTGCGAGTTGACCACGCAGTGCATCACGCAGTAATACGCCACGCGGTGCACCCGCACCAGCCATTTGTTCAATATCTTTTAATTTAGAGCCAGCGGCAATCAGTTGTAAATTGTCGCGTACGGCAATAATTTGTTCTTCAATATGTTTTTCTTTAATTAACGCCAAATCAATGCCCGCTACATCGCGTGATGTAACGCCTAGTGAAATGCCTAAATGCCCTTGTGGATCAAAATCAATAATGGTGACTTTCTTTCCCATAATGGCAAGCGCATGGCACAAATTGGTTGATGTGGTTGTTTTCCCCACCCCCCCTTTTTGATTAATAATGGCAACAATGCGTGGCATTACTCAAAACTTCCTATATCAGAAATGGCTTCAATATCGTCCACTTCATCGGGGTTTAGCAGTTTATCCACGTCCAGTAGCATAATCATATTTTGTTTATAAACGTGCATACCGCGCATATAGCGCGTGTCGAGTTGCGTGCCAAAATTAGGGGCTTTTTTAATGTCATCAATTTTAATATCCAAAACATCAGACACCGCATCCGCCACAATACCCATGACAAACGATTCATTACGACGGTGTTTAATACAGAGCACAATCACTACCGTTTTTTGGGTGTAGTCGCTGTGCTCAAGTGAAAAACGCTCACGCAAATCAACAATAGGAATCACCGAGCCCCGTAAATTTAAAACACCTTTGATAAAAGAGGGCGTGTTGGGAATCACGCGCACAGGTTCCCATCCTCTAATTTCTTGGACTTTTAAAATTTCTACACCGTAAACTTCATTTGCAAGTTCAAAAGTCAAAAATTGCTCAATTTGTTTACTGTTTACTGCATCGACTTTCATGTGTTTTTCCTACGCGTTGTCTATTTTGGCGTCATCACCGATAAACTTAAAACTCTTCCCACTCATCAAAATGGGCATTTACGACCTTTTTTGATTTAGCAGCAGAGGGTGTATTTGCTGCTGGTTTTGATGCTGCCAATGAGGAGGGGGCGTGGGTTGTGGGCGATTTACCGTTTACTTTAAAGAAATTAAGTAAATGGGTCATTTTTGCCGATTGCTCACTCATTGCCATACTCCCAGCGGCGGCCTCTTCGGCTAAGGCGGCATTTTGCTGTGTAATATCATCCATTTGTGACACGGCTTGATTGACTTGATTGATTCCCGATGATTGTTCATTGCTAGCTGTGGTGATATGACCAACAATGGTGCCAACGTGAATAATACTATCTACAATTTCAATTAACGCCGCGCCCGTTTCATTCACAAACGCCGTACCGGATCTGACTTCTTGCACACTATTTTGTATTAATTCATTACTTTGTTTTGCGGCAGTGGCACTGCGCTGCGCTAGATTGCGTACTTCTGTTGCAACAACTGAAAAGCCTCGCCCCTGTTCACCTGCACGCGCGGCTTCAACGGACGCATTGAGCGCAAGTAAATTGGTTTGGAATGCAATCTCATCAATAACGCCAATAATTTCAGCAATTCGGTTGCTACTCTCATTAATGGCTTGCATCGCGGCAATGGCTGATTTTACCACTTCACCGCCTTTTTCAGCGAGTTGTGCAGCGGATTTAACAACAACGGTTGCATTTTGTGTGTTTTGCGCATTACTCACCACAATACTTGATAGCTCCTGCATACTTGCCGCCGTTTCTTCTAAGCTAGCTGCTTGCTGTTCTACGCGATTTGATAAATTATTATTACCACTTGCCATTTCCTGTGAGGATGTGTTCACAAAGTCGGCGGCTTCTCGGATTTGTAAAATAAACTCACTAATTTTGAAAATAGCATCGTTCATATTATCTTTACATTGCGCATAAATGCCTTGATAATCCGAATGAATACTATTGGTTAAATCGCCTTCCGCCAATTTTTTAATAATATGATTGATATCAGTAAATACATTTTCAATCACATCAGTTAAATCATTAATATTGATTGAAAGTGATTTCATAAAGCCATTTTTATCGCTTAAATCAATTCGTTTCCCCAAATCACCTTGTTTAATGGCGCTTACTAAGTGTTCAATTTCACTTTCAATTTTCACTTCAACGGTGCGATCGAGCCATTCTGCAACATAACCAATGCGCTCGCCATTAGTTTCAAAAACCGGTTTGACGGTTAATTGCATCGTATGCCCAGCTAAATCAAATTGACTTGTTTTTGAGTCATGTAGCGTGTCAAGTGCCGACTTTTGCAGAGCAGGGACGCTATGAAAGAGGTCAATAGATGAGCCCAACAGTTTTTGCACATCAAAATGAGGAATAACGTTTTGAATATCTTGTTGTGCTCTTAAGAATAATTGTTCTGCTGCTTGATTGACAAAAATAATCTCTGCATTGGCATTGGTAATTAAAATACTGCACTCAGCGTATTTTAAGCCTTGAATAATGCGTAGTGAATTGGAGTTTGCCTGCTTGGCTTGAGCAATATCATCGCCGAGCTTAACGCCCGCCACATAAATCCCTCGAAACAAATCCCCAAATTGATCGTTACGCGTTAAATTTAGCGGTGGGCTAAACTCATTGACGCTTAGACGGAACAATTCGTGAACAGCGGACGTGAAAAAACGTTTCGTGGTGTTGGTAATATGCGCCAAAATCCAACATGCAATCAGAGTGGAGAAAGCAAACGCCCCAATCAGCGGATAATTTTCATTGGCGATTAAGTCACGAAGTAGCAGTATATTTGGCAACATCAATAATACGGCGGAAATGGCTATTTTTTTCCCCATTGAAATTTCAGATAATACTTTACGCGCTGCGGCTAATCCGGTGGGATGCAGTGTGGTTTCTTTTGCATTCACTTTGCGATATAGTTGATTAGCTGCGTCAATTTCTGCGCGACTGGGCGTTAGACGAACAGACAAATACCCTTTTACGGTGTTATTTTCAAAAAGGGGCATTGCATTGGCATTGACCCAATAAAAATCACCCGATTTGGTACGATTTTTTACTAAACCTTGCCATGGACGATTTTGTTTTAGCGCACGCCACATGTCTTCAAACGCGGCGGAAGGCATTTCGGGATGACGCACAACGTTGTGACTTGAACCGACTAATTCCTCACGAGTATAACCGCTAATTTCAACAAATGCGTCATTGGCAAACGTAATGATTCCTTTTAAATCAGTACGCGTCACAAGAATAGTATTTGGTTTCATCACGACTTCATTATTCGTGATTGGCATGTTGATTTTCATTGCGGCATCGTCCAGGAAAAATAAGATGTAGGTTACTAACTAATAATCGTTTTGTTCTAATGCTTCCAGCAGTAATAATTTATCGACATCAAGTAGCATGACCATGCGTTCATTCACCGACACTAAGCCATTGATGAATTCATTACTCACTTTTGTGCCAAAATCGGGCGCACTTTGAATGTCAGTTCGTTCAATACTGATGACGTCAGAGACGGAATCAACCACAACGCCCATAATTCGGGTATGACTTCCGCTGCCTGTTTGCAGTACCACCACCACAGTTAGCGGTGTATATTCAGGCTTACTTAAACTAAATCGCTCACGCAAATCAATAATGGGGACGATGGCACCGCGCAAATTGACCACCCCTTTTTCATAGAACGGTACATTGGGGACGCGCGAAACCGGTTCCCAACTACGAATTTCTTGTACACGTAAAATATCAACGCCATATTCTTCTTTACCTAATACAAAACTTAGGTATTGAATAATGGTGGAGGTGTCGGCATTTTTTTTGGTACCGGTTTCACCATCCATATCATCTATTTCATGTTCGTTTTTTTCTGTCATCACAACGGTTCTTATAAATTGAGTGTTAGGAAAATTAGCAGACCGATAAACGAACTAAACCCGGTACGTCAAGAATTAACGCCACAGAGCCGTCGCCTAAAATAGTGGCGCCCGACACGCCCTCCACCCGTCGATAGTTGGCTTCAAGGGACTTAATGACCACTTGCTGTTGGCCGAGTAATTCATCAACAAGAAAACCACACAATGCGCCTTGGCCTTCAACCACGACAATAACACCCTCATTTGGCTTAGTTGCTGCACCTGACTTGACGTTAAATATCTCGCGCATGCGAATAATGGGTAAATATTCATTGCGTAATTTAAAGGTTTCGCCTTTACCCGCCACTTTATTGAGCATTTTTTCGGTAATATTGATGGATTCAATAATGGATACCAACGGCACGATATAGGTTTCATCGCCAACCGCAACAGATTGCCCATCTAAAATGGCCAGTGTCAGCGGTAAATGAATTGCAATCGTTGAACCTTTGCCTAATTCGGAAATAATATCAATATTGCCACCTAGCGATTGAATGTTTCGCCGAACCACGTCCATCCCAACACCACGCCCTGAAATATCACTTAATTGCTCAGCAGTGGAGAAACCGGGCATGAAAATCAATTCGAGTATTTGTTTATCGGTCATAATGGCCGATTCTTCAACTAATCCTTTCTCAATTGCCTTAGCGAGTAGTTTTGATTTATCCATACCGCGACCATCATCAATAATTTCAATGACGATATGACCGCCTCGATGATAGGCTTTAAGCTCGATGGTACCCGTTTCAGGTTTGCCGGCAGCGATACGCTCAGCAGGCATTTCAATGCCATGATCCAAACTGTTACGAATTAAATGCACAAGTGGATCGTTAATTAATTCCACTACTGCTTTATCGACTTCGGTATTTTCACCAACCAGTTTCAGGGTAATTTTTTTATTTAATTTGGTGCTGATATCGTGCACTAGTCGCGGAAAACGACTAAAAACAAAGCTAATGGGTAGCATACGAATATTCATGACGCTTTGTTGCAAATCGCGTGTATGTCGCTCGAGTTGTGCTAACCCCCGTTTGAGTTGCCCCACCTTATCCATGCTAAAATTTTCACCAATTAAGCCTAACATAGATTGCGTAATCACCACTTCACCTACCATGTTGATGAGTGTGTCGATTTTATCCGTGTCAACACGAATAGAACTCGATGCTTTCGGTGCATTTTTTGAGGAGTCTGATTCAGCAGGCGCTTTTTTGACAACTAGCGGCGGCGTTACTAATACGGGCTCTGTGGCTTCTTTTGTTTCTGCTGCTACGGGTGCTGCAACAATCGGCGCAGCTTTAGGTTTCTTTTTCTTTTTAGGTTTAGCTAACGGGGCGAGTTCGAGTTCACAATCGTCTTCAACCCAACTAAATATTTCACGCACGGCACTTTCGGTGGCGTCGCTCACTAAGACTAAATCCCATGAAATATTGCATTCTTCGGGATCAAGTTCATTGAAGGGGGGGATATCTTGAATGTTGACATTTGATGTTAATTGCCCAAGTGCGCTCAGTTCACGAAATAAACGAACAGGATCGTTACCGGTTTTGAGTAAATTTAAATAAGGGCAAAACGAAATTTTCCAGCCTTGTTCTTCTTCAATCTCCGGTTCGTCGTCATCGTCTTCTGGTGCTTGCACGGGAGCGATAGCTTGACTGCTTGGCTGCATGACAGGTGCGCTAGTTTGAGTGTTAGCGCTGCTTTCACCATTTAATTCTGCTTCTAACGCACTTTGATGCTGCGCAACACTTTGCGCATTCACTTCTTCTTCATTTTGAATGGACGTTAACATCTCACGCAAACAATCCACCGAACCGAGAAGCACATCAACGGCTTGTTTGGTAACTTGACGGCGACCATCACGCATTTCATCAAGGAGCGTTTCCATAATGTGCGTGTATTCTGCAACGACGGTAAATCCAAACGTACCACTTCCACCTTTAATGGAGTGAGCCGCTCTAAAGATAGTATTAATTGCTTCAGGGTCAATGTCACCAATATCTAGCGACAATAACCCCGATTCCATCGCCTCTAAGCCTTCGAAACATTCTTCAAAGAAGACCTGATGAAATTGTGACATATCGATAGACATAATTTTACCTGTTGTGTGTGCCTAAATTGTACTAACAAAGGTTGAAAATCAACCATGGTCAAAGTTGACACTGTGCAAAAGCCAGTGTTGAATTAAGAAACTGCACGCTTAAGATAGGGATTACCTTAAGCGTTTAACGTATTTTGGTGCATTTTTCGACTAAAACGCATTGAACATGCGCTAAAAATAGAAAGGTTAACTAATCATCGCTTGCAATTTTGCACTATGTGCAGCGGCAGTTTCGCCATCAAGCGTCCCTTTATCTTGCAGGGTTGTAATCATGTTACGAACATAAGCAACCGATTCAAGCATAGCGTTAATATTAGCGGTATTTGTTTCTTTATGGTGCTCAAGCATTTCGCCTAGTAACATTTCCATTATTTTTGCGTAATCGGATACTGTCGTAAATTCAAACATTGCGCAATCCCCTTTAATAGTATGGGCACCACGCTTAATTGTCGCCATTTTTTCTGCGTCAAACGCGTTCAAATCAATACTTTCTAAATCCGTTTTCATTGCGTCTAAATAGCCAAGACATTCTTCAAAGAGTTCAGCGTGAAACTGGGTCATATCAACGGACATGGTCTTTTCCTTATTGTTGCGTAAATTTAACTGCGTTGAGGGTTGAGTGGTCTAATCTAACACTTTTAAGAGCGTTTTCAAAAGTTGATCTGGGTTAAATGGCTTAACCATCCACCCCGTTGCCCCTGCAGCTCTACCTTCCTGCTTTTTTTCAACACTGGATTCCGTTGTTAAAAGTAGCATTGGCACATATTTATACTGCGACAATTGCCGAAGATCTCGGATTAACGTAATACCATCTTTGTTTGGCATATTGACATCCGTCACAATGCAATCAAACGTGTGGGCTTTCGCTTTTTCGAGAGCTTCCACACCATCTTCAGCCTCTTGAACTTCATATCCCGCTGTTTTGAGTGTAAAAGACACCATTTTTCTCATTGAAGCTGAATCATCAACTGCAAGAATACTTACCATTATTTTCTCCTGAGTAATTAAAAATGCTAGGTAAATATTACCGCATCTTTGATTACCTTGTTAAGCATAACCACTATTTTATCGTGTATTGACAATAAAATTGCCTTTGAAAGCGTTAAAATAACGTTACGATTAACGGCATAATTACAAAAACTTAAACAAACTCATTCCTTGTACTTTTGCAAACGACTGTTGCGCGGCTTGAAGAGAGTTTTGTTGTGAATTGAGTTTGGTAATCGCGTCAGCCATGTCTAAGTCAGCGATGTTTGAGAGCGCTGTTTTTGTATTGATAATAAAATCATCGTTCGTTGCTTTTTGACGATCTAGTGCATTTTGACGCGCACCAATGCTTGCATGAACAATGGTAACGCGCACTAGAGCATCGTCAATTTTTTTGAGCGTTTCTAAAGTAGGTTTATCTGCTCTTAATTCCGCTGTAAAATTTTTAATCGCATCGAATACCGATTCGCCTTCTTCGGTTGAACCAAATACAGCTGACCCTACGTCACCATCCGTAATAGTGCGAAACATACCCACTTGAATAGCGCGTTGCATTGATGAGCCAGCGTAAGCAAACGCAGGAAGCGGTGCATCCGTTGCAGGCGCATTAGGATCAACAGCAATTTTGCTATAAGGCATTGTTGTGGATTTGTTGCCAGCAAAGATATATTCACCGTTCGCGTTGCGTGTATTAGCCAAGCTAATAAGATGATCGTTTAGCTGATCAAATTCCGATGCAATCGCATTGCGTGAAATAGTTGAATTACCTGAGTCACTGACGCCTTGCAAGCCTAATTCTTGAAGACGCTGAATAGTATCGCTGACATTGGCAAGTGCGGTTTCTTCAAGGCCAAGACGTTGATTTGCGGCTGCAATGTTTTCTTGATATTGTTCTGTTAGCGCAATAGATTCTTTAAAGCTCAGTGAATAAGCCGCCGCAGAAGGATTTTCAGATGGCGTTAAGTATTTTTGACCTGATGAAATCTTCGCTTGCGTGTTGGTTAATTGCGCTTGCTGATTAGCCATCGAGTTAATATTAAATTGCTGTGGATAGGCCGTTGAAATACGCATGATTTTCTCCTTTATCTAATGGCGCCAAGTAGGCTGTCAAAGAGTGAACGCGAAATAGCGATCACTTGTGATGACGCTTGATACGCATTTTGAAATTTAATTAAATTTGCGGCTTCTTCGTCAAGGTTCACCCCTGCAAAACTAGCACGCGCTTCGATAGCTTGATTATTGAGTGCTTTTTGCGCAGACAAGCTGACATTGGCGGCATTAGCGGAAGAGCCTACTTTTGCAACAAGTACTTGATAGGTTTGCGCGAGTGTATTCCCGCCAAAGAGTAAGCCTTGACTTTCCAAGTTGGCAAGTGCGAGTGCATTACTGTTATCACCAACATCACCACTGGTGGTTGCGGCGGCAATGGCTCTTGGGTCGGTAATGACGGCATTGATGTTTCTTGCCGCTAAATAAGTAGGGCGGATAATAAAGCTTGACGTCCCTGCAGGTGGTGCCACTTGAGTAATATTAATACCGTCAACTGTCGTGGGTAAACCACCCGTTGGCAACATCACTTTTACGTTATCGCTTAATCTGGTGAGGGTGTAAGAACCCGCTGCATAATCCAAGCGGTAATCACTGGCTTGCATTTGATTGAGTGTGGCAGAATCAAAAGTAGCTTTAATGTAGCCACCTGCGTTACCAATACTTGAAAACACAGGAATTTGTTCAGGTTCAAACGTAAACATTGCTTTGCCCGTAGCACCGTTTAAATCTATTCCTTGAGTATGCAAATCATTAAAAGCTTGTCCAATACCTGCTGCCACTAGACCGAGTTGCTGTTGCGCGGGATCTAATACTTGGTCACGGAATTTAATAGCGCCAGTGAGTGCACCGCTAGAAAATTGACTGCTGACATCATAACCGTTCATTAAAACAGTCTTTTGCATAATGTCGGTGGTTGAATTGGTTAATTCTAATTTGGAGCGTGCATCGCCTGAAATTAACGCTTGACCTTGACCGATAAAGACATCAATTGAGCCGTCTGGACGTGCAAGGGTGGCAACGTCAATATGCTCGGCTAATTGCGCTAGCATTGAGTCGCGTTGATCGAGTAATTCATTGGGTGATTGCGTACCACCGCCACTTGTTAACGATGCAATTTTTACGTTTAAATCCGCAATGTTTTGGGTAAAGCTATTAATTTTGTCAATCGAATCCTGCATTTTCGCATTATTTTGTGCGCGAAAGGTGTCGAGTCTTGATGAAACGATATTAAATTGCGTGGACAATGTTTTGGCTTCGCTGACCATCACTTGACGTGCTGGAAGCGATGTTGGATCGCTAGACACCCCATTGACCGAATTGAAAAAGGATTTAATGGCATTTGACATGCCCGATTCTGGATTGGCTAACAGGTTATCTACTTGCGCTGTCATGGCTTGAAACGCATTGGCATCCCCTAATGACGACGCAGACGAGCGAATATTATTGTTAATAAACTGATCGTAATTACGCGTAATACTGGTGACATCAACACCATTACCCACAAAATTTCCCGCACTATAAGAAGACGGATTGGTTGTTAAGTTGGTATCTTGTCGGCTATAACCGTCTGTATTCACGTTAGCAACGTTATTACTTGTTGTCTGCATAGAGCGTTGAAAGGCCATTAAACCTGTTAACGCGGTGCCTAAAATTCCACTGGGCATGGGAATAACCTATTTTTAGAGTGTTTGATAAATAAGCGATGTTTATTTCACCGCTAGCGCTGTTTTTTCGGCAAATACGTTCAACGCATTACTTTGATAAATATGCATCACTTTATCCGCATAACTCGGATCGGTTGCATAACCTGCTCGTTGCAACTCTCGCATATATTGTCCGGCATTATTCACTTTAGATAATGCCGATTCGTAGCGTGGATTGTCTCGAATAAAGTTCACATAATCGTTAAAGCTTTCTTGGAAAGAGGCATAGGCTCTAAAGCCTGAACTCACTCTTCTCGCAATGCCTTGGTCAAATTCAAGTGTCGATACTTGCGATTGTTTGCCGCGCCATGAGCGATCGGCCTTAATGTTAAACAAATTGTAACTGCTTGTTCCATCAGCATTTTTAATAACTGAGTTACCCCAGCCGCTCTCTAAAGCCGCTTGCGCGAGCAGGGCATTTGGATCAATGCCAAGCGTTCTTGCTGCTTGCTGTGCAAAGGGTTGAAGTTGCTTAACAAAGTCTACCGCTGAACTTATCGGCACGCCATGTCTATTCTTAAATGCCATTTCGTCATTATTATCAAAATCACTATTATTAAACATGAAACCACTTGGCGTTTTCACTGACGACACAGGGCTATTCAAATAAGACTCTAAAGATTGCGGATTTGGATTAGCGGGTTTGGGTGTTAGTTGCTTGACAATTAAATCTGCCAATCCCACGCCGGGTTTACCTGCTAAATGCACGGATAATTGTTGATCGTACATTTGATTGTAAGAATCACTTTGATCACTTTCAAACGCGCCGTCAGCGAGTTTTGCTGAACGCATACTTTTTAAAATATTATTTAAAAACAATGCTTCAAATTGTTTAGCAACTTGTTTTAATGCTTCAGGTGAGTGGTCTTTGGATTCTTTTTTTAGCTTGGTAAACTCGCTAAAATCGTACGCATTAGATTGTGTACTTGCGTTTAGCGTTGACGTGTTATTTAACATAGCCGTATCTCATCACGTTAAAATAATGATTTAAATAATAATTAATTCTGCATGGAGGGCACCTGCGGTTTTTAAGGCTTCTAAAATAGCCACTAAATCGCTTGGTGCGGCGCCAACCTGATTAACGGCATTCACGAGATCATCAAGTGATACACCGCCTTTGAAGGCAAACATACGGTTTTTCTCTTCTTTTGCGCTGACGTTTGAGCTGGGTGTGGCAGCAGTTTGTCCATTTGACAGTGCATTAGGTTGACTCACATTGATATTTTCATCAATGGTGACAACAAGACTACCATGCGATACAGCCGCAGGGGATACGCGCACTTTGTTGCTAATAACTACCGTTCCTGTTCGTGAATTCACAATGACGCGAGCAGGTGCTTCATCCATATCCACATTTAAATTCTCAACCACGGATGCAAAAGACACTTTTTGTCCTAAATCACTAGGTGAATTTACCCGTACTGAAGTAGCATCAATAGCTCTTGCGGTATTTGTACCAAGTAATTTATTGATAGACTCCGCCATGCGTGTTGCTGTGGTGAAATCAGCGCGATTTAAATTAAAAATGAGTGAATCACTTTCAGAAAAAGGCGTTGGTACCGTGCGTTCAACTAACGCGCCATTGGAAATACGCCCCGCGCTTGGGTTATTGATGGTAATGTTGGATCCGTCTTTGCCGGTAGCTGCCATGCCGCCCACTACTAGATTGCCTTGTGCAATCGCATAGACTTCACCATCAGCCCCTTTAAGCGGTGTCATGAGTAGGGCGCCACCGCGTAGACTTTTCGCGTCACCAATCGAGGCTACGGTCACATCAATAGCCATACCGGGTTTTGCGAAAGCAGGTAATTCGGCTTGCACAGCTACTGTTGCAATGTTTTTTGCTTTTAGCTGTTGCATGTCCTGTGCGGATAGCGTAATGCCAAATCGTTTCAACATATTGGTAATACTTTGTCTTGATGTGGGTGAACTTGTACTACTATCACCGGATTTATCAAGTCCGACAACCAAACCATAACCCACTAGTTGGTTGGTTCGAATGCCTTCAATAGAAGCGATATCTTTAATACGTTCAGCTAGTACAGGATTTGAAAAAGCCGTAAGCATTAGCATCAAAATCAAAGAGTGTTTTCGCAGATTCATGTTATTGCTCATGTATTAAAGAGGAAACCAAGGGCTATTAAGTGCGCGTGACAACCAACCTTGACTATTGGCATCGTTAAGGGCGCCATCACCGGTGTACATAAAGGTCGCGTCAGCAATTTTTTCAGAGTCGATGATATTGGTTGGTTTAATGTCAACAGGGCGAACGATACCGGATAAACGAATAAATTCATCACCTTGATTTAACGTAACGCGTTTTTCGCCACGGATTTTTAAATTTCCATTGGGGAGTAATTCCACTACCGTGACTGAAATTAAGCCACTTAATTGGTTGCTTTGCCCCACATCGCCTTTCCCTTCAAACTTTTTTTCAGTCTCCATGGCAGTTGACATATCACTACCAAGCAAAATTGCCCCTAATCCAAACAAGCTAGGCAGGCTAGCTGAAATTTTGTCATTTTTACTGTCTTTGTTTGATGCTTTTTTGATGGAGTTAGTTCTTTCTTGCAAATTAACCGTCAAAATATCGCCTACGCGTCGCGCGGTAATATCCTCAAATAATCGGTTATCATAACCCACCATATAAATCCCCCCAGAGCTTTGGGCAGGGGGGCGTAAATCAGCTGGTGCAACAGGTGAGAATGACGGCTCACGTTTTGGTAAAGGTGCGCTACACGCTGCTAAAAGCAGTGGCATAAGCACAATAAAACGCAGTTTACGTGTCATCATTTTAGTCACTTTTTAGAGATTTTGTGTGGCGTAAGACAGCATTTGATCTGTCGTTGAAATCGCTTTTGAATTCATTTCATAAGCGCGTTGGGTTTCGATCATCCCCACCAATTCTTCCACTACGTTAACATTTGATGTTTCAAGTGAGTTTTGAACAATAGCTCCAAACTCTTGCTGTCCGGGTGTGCCGATAACAGGCGGACCACTTGCACCGGATTCACGGTATAAGTTCTCACCAATAGGCTCAAGACCTGCAAGATTGATAAAGTTTGCCGTTTGAATTTGCCCCACGTTTGATGGTTGTGGATTGTTTGGCTGCAAAATAGAAACCGTACCATCAGAACCAATAGTTATGCTTAGAGCATCTTGTGGAATGGTCATTGATGGTGTCAATGGTAAACCGTTTGCGTTTACAATTTGACCATTCAAATCTAATTTTAACTGACCATCACGAGTATAAGTAGTCGAGCCGTCAGGCATGGTGACTTGCAAGAAACCACGACCATTGATAGCAATATCCATTTGATTGCCCGTTTGCTCAACGTTGCCTTGTGTGTGCAATTTTTCAGTTGCCATGGTTTTGACACCGGTACCTAATTGCATACCTGTTGGCAGCTGACTTGTTTGTGACGTTTGCGCACCAACTTGACGCATATTTTGATACATCAAATCTTGAAAAACGGCGCGATCTTTCTTAAAGCCAGTTGTGTTGACGTTTGCCAAGTTGTTTGAAATAACTGCCATTCGGGTTTGCTGGGCGTCTAAGCCGGTTTTTGCAACCCATAATGCACGTTCTGTCATGATTTTCCCCTAAAGTAATCGTTGTGGTGTATTTAGATAAAAGCAGATTTTATGCCAATTATATTTGTAATAATTTAGCGCTAGCCGCTGCATTTTCTTTGGCGTTTTTCATGATGTTGGTTTGCATTTCAAAATTACGTGCTAACTCAATCATGTCCACCATCGCACCAACGGCGCTTACATTACTGCCTTCAATTGATCCTTGAATCACTTGAACTGAGGCGTTATCTGTGGGAACACTGCCATCTTTGATGTAAATTAAACCGTCATTGCCTTTTTCAATATTTTTCAAATCAGGTTTGACTAATTTAATTTTATCAATAGTTAACATGGATGTTGCGTTTTCAGCGCCAAAGGGAACAATACTGATGCTACCGTTGCTGCTTATGGTGAGTTGTTCTGCGGGAGGGATTTTAATCGCTCCATTTTGCCCCATCACAACAAGTCCAGAACTTGTTTGCAGTTGACCATCAGGTGTCATTTTTAAGTCACCAGCACGGGTATAAGCTTCTTTGCCTTTACTGTCTTTCACAGCAAAAAAACCTTGACCATTAATAGCGATATCTAAATCATTTCCTGTGGCTTGAATAGGGCCTGTGGTGAAATCCGTAGCCGGTTTTTCCGTTTGCGCAAATACGCGTGTCGGATAACCGTCACCGTAAACGGGCATACTGCGAAATTGCTGTAAGTCGGATTTAAATCCAGTGGTTTGAGTGTTTGCCAAATTGTTGGCGTTTGCCGTTTGAGCCAGCAGCGTCTGCGTGGCTCCACTCATGGCAATATAAAGACTACGATCCATAAAATGCTCCTAATTAAACGCTGCTACTCAAAGGTTAAAAAACTAAATACGTAGAACGCTTTCAGTTAATGTTTTTTGGATGCTGATGGCTTGTGAGTTTGCTTGATACGCTTGTTGCGCCACAATCAATTTCACGAGTTCTTCAGATAAATCAACATTTGATGTTTCAAGTGAAGAGGAGCGAACTGCACCAAAACCGTTGTCGCCTGCTTGACCGTAAACAGGAGCACCTGCATCGGAAGCGTTACCCCACGCAGTGCCATTTAATTTATCTAAGGCTCCTGGATTTGCAAAGTTAGCAAGTGCGACTTTACCAATGGGTTTTGAGTAGCCGTTACTGTATTTAGCGGTAATAACGCCATCTTTATCTACGTCAACAGCTGATAGACTGCCAACAGGTAAACCGTCTTGTTTTAAGTCATTGACCATAAACGACGATGCGTGTTGTGTGGTTTTATCAAGATTGATACTAATGGTCATTGGTGTAGCCACTAAATTAGAGTCAATGGCTGTTAAATCAATACCACCAAAATCAACTCTCACTGAATTACCTTGCGTTGCTTCACCAGGTGTTGTTGCAGCAGCGGCAGCTTGTTGGTTTGCCAAATCTTGTGCAACAGCATCATTGTAGTTTTGTGTTGCGGTTTCAGCCGCCGCTTTAGCTGCGTCAGCGTCAATTTGTGCAGCTGTCAATATGTCTGTAGCTGATTGAAGGGCCACTTGTGATAGAGCTAAGGTATTTTTTGCATCATTGATAACATTTTCTAATGCAGGTACTTTTGCTTCCGCATCCGCTAATTGTTGTGTGTACATATCAACTGCTTTTTGAGCATCATTGACTTTTGCTGTCAATGTTACCACGGCATCTTTTTTTGCATTTGATGCAGTAGTTGCGAGCCATGCAGTCGATTTAAGTAAATCGGTAATTTGCGGTGTTGCGGTGACTTTAACTAAATTACCATTCGCATCAAAATACACTTTTGTTGGTGAGTCTGTGATGATGCCATCAGGCATGACTTGTGCGCCAGAAGCAGGTGTAGGTGGAACCGTAAATGCATTGGATTGCGCACCGGGTTGAATGCTTCTGCCATCAACAAAGGTGTACATATTCCATTCATTAGGTACGCTAGTTCTGCAGAAATAGGTTGATACGATGTGCGCATTACCCATTGCATCGTAAGTTGTCACAGATGTTGTACTAGTGTAAGTTTTTGGATCTGGAACGTAAGGATGTGTGCCTGGTGTGGTAAATGAGAAGGGGGTTACCGCAGCAGGTGAGGCACTGTTTAAGTTAACGCTCATGTTAACTTTTGTGGTTGCAGTTGGTGGGCCTTGATCAGTACCAATTCTAACAGGCAGTTTTACGCCTACGTTAAAACCTTCTGCAACAGTCATTCCTACTGGTTTATACGCAAGTAAATAACGTCCATTGTCATCAACGATATTGCCACTTTTATTAATATGGAATGCACCATTTCGTGTAAAAGACGTTGCTTCTAACGGCTTGTCTGGAATAACAGGATCTACTAAATCACCCATAGCAAAAAAACCTTGTCCACTCAGTGCTAAATCAAGTGAATTGGCGGTACCTTCAATATTACCTTGCGTAAATTGTTGAGCAATACTTGACACGCGTGCGCCAGTACCTGCCGAGCCAGCCGCTGAACCAGCCATTACTTCACCAAATTGAGCGCGAGACTGTTTGAAGCCGACTGTTTGTGAGTTGGCAATGTTGTTACCGGTTACTGATAAAGTTGTTGAAGCTGCTTTTAAGCCGCTTAATGCTGTTGAAAAACCCATAGTCATTCACCTTAAGAATTAAAGAATTTGTTTTATTTTTGCAAAATCTACACTGTTATCACCAGCCAGATTTACTTTTAAACCGCTAGAACTGTTCGCCATGTTGACACTTTCAACACGTGAATTTATATCAGTTGGTATTGCTGTATTCTTGCCATCTACCTGTGCGGTGGCTTGAATTTTATAGATACCTGGACTTGCCAAAGTGCCAGCAGAATTCGTGCCATCCCAAACAAAAGGAATCGCACCAGAGCCTTGATTACCTAAATTGAGTGTTTGGACTAGTTCACCTGTGGTTGAGTTGACAATGGCAATTTTTAAATCAGGTGTGCTACTGGTAAGATTAGCGTTACCACTAATTTCACCACCTGCAGGCAATACGCCTTGTGTAGATTGAACGCTGACATAGCGACCAATCAGGCCAGTTGCTTGCAATGCCTGATCTGAATTAATAGAGGATGCGAAGTTTGCAAAAGATTGCTGCAAGTCTTGAATACCAGAAACAGTACCAAATTGTGCCATTTGACTTAAAAACTCCCCATTTTTCATTGGTTCATTGGGGTTTTGATGCGTCATTTGTGTGGTCATCAATTTTAAAAACTGATCTTGCCCTAAGGTGGATTGTTTTTTTGCTTTTGCGCGAGATTCCTCTAGTGTGGCGGCTGTATAAGTTGTACTGGCAGTAAGTCCAGCATATTTATCTGCATTAGCTGTTGTGGTGGCGACCATAAATTTCTCCTATTGCCCCATTTTTAAGGTTTGCAGCATCATCTGTTTTGCTGTATTTAAAACCTCGATGTTATTTTGATATGAACGTGATGCGGACATCATATTCGCCATTTCTTCGACGGAATTCACATTGGGTTTAAAAATGTAGCCGTCTTTATCTGCCATGGGATGATTGGGGGCGTATTCCATCACCGCTGGCGCTTTACTTTCAACAATACCGCGAATTTCAACTTTGCTTGCTGCATTTTGTGCGTCAATAACGTTTTTGAGTTCAGCACCAAAAACCGGTTGACGTGATTTGTAAACCTCGCCCGCACTACTGCTCACACTGTTTGCGTTTGCAATATTACTGGCTACTAAGTTTAAACGCACCGTTTGTGCATTCATGCCGCTGCCGGCGATATCAAAAATATTGAGAGATGACATAATTAAATTTGTCCTGTGAGTGCTGATCGTAATTCGTTAAATTTACCGCCTAAAAATTGCAAACTGGCTTGGTATTGCATGGCGTTTTCTGCAAATTTTGCCTGTTCAATATGTTCTTCAACGGTGTTGCCATCAAGCGATACTTGATTAGGGTTGCGATATTTTAGTTTTGCCCCTAAAAAAGGCATTTCTGGTGCAAAATGCCCTGATTGCGTATGGGCTAATAAGGTTTGTTCAGTGGTGGCTTGTTTTAGCGCGGTGGAAAAATCTAAGTCACGCGCTTTGAAATTAGGGGTGTCCGCATTTGCCATATTCGCTGCCAAAATTTCACCACGCTTTTCGCGCAAAGCAAGCATCATTGGGCTGGTTCCAAGTGCTGCGTTAAAGCTAATTGCCATAATCATGTCTCCTGAAAAATATTTTTTGGTTCTTAAATTTAAAGCACACTTTATGCCAGTCAATATTAACTTTTAAAAAATCAGTGATTTAATTTTTTTGGGTATTTCTCGTCAGAAGGTTATCGTCAGGTGTAATATAAAGTTAAAATTTATTTTTGCGCGACAAGGTCATTTTTGGGGAGGCAAGCGAGCGTTATGGGTGCCAATAAGTTGTCAATATGATTTTTAAGCGGCATTATTTGAGGTTTATTATTTCTTATCTTATTGAAAAAAAACAAAACTTTATGTTATGGCATTTAAAATGCTTTTCAGATGCTAAGCGATTACGTTAACGAATTAACTATGCCAATTATGTATAAATTGATCCTTTTTTTTGTCACTGCATTTGCGTTTGTGAATGCAACTCATGCCGAGCCACAATGGCAAACTCACGAATCAATTTATGAGGCAGTTAAAGCTTATGTTGCTCACAATATTAATACGACTGCAGAGTATGAGATTAATATAGTGCCGTTAGCGAGTCGCTTAAATTTAGCGTTGTGCTCGCAACCAATGGACGTATTCACCCCAAGTGTGGTCAAAGCTGGGCGTACTGCTGTGAATGTGCGCTGCAGTACAGGAAAAAAATGGGCCATTTTTGTGCCTGTGATTATTACACCATTTGAAAATATTGTTGTTTTAACGCAAAATATGCAACATGGCGATAAAGTGACAGAAAATCATGTGGCTTTAGCGCGTAAAAATGTAATGCAATTACACAGTAATTTTATCACTGACATAACGCAGGTAATTGATAAGCAAATCGCGCATAATTTACCCGCCGGCACAGTGATTACACAAAAAGATCTTTTTGAAGCTAAGTTAATTAAGCGCGGTGATCACGTCATGATGACGTCGTCGAACTTGGGAATTGCCATTCGAATGAGTGGGATTGCACAGTCGGATGGAAGTCGTGGTCAAGTAATTCGCGTTAAAAATCAAAACTCTGAGCGCACAGTCAATGCAACCGTAATTGATGCTGGCGTTGTGAATGTGTTGCATTAACAACACAATGTAATAATTTATATAATTTTAGCTAAAGAATTTCTGTATCTTGCCGATAAGTTTGTCTAACATACAGACAATCTTTAAGCGCAAAACTGAGTATGTGTGAATGTATAGTTGCAGTTTTGTGATAACTTTTATTTCAAGGGGCTCGGCATGGCTATCGAATTAATCAAAAATAGAGGAACAGTTTCTGTTCCACTAAAAACACCTGCTAAAAGCGACGGTGCAGATGCTTTATTGTTCAAATCACTATTTAATAATAGTGTTATTGGAAATAAAGCCACTCAAACAACAGTAGCAGTAACTGACGTAAAAGCGTCTTTAGCAACAGATAGTGTGGTGTTAACCAACTCTGTTCAAGAAATTAAAAAGAGTTTTGAATCGTTTTCTGATTCTAGCGTTCATGCGCAACGTTTAGAACGCATTAAACAAGCAATCGAAAATGGAACTTATGAAATCAATCCTGATCGCATTGCTCAAAAAATGATTCAATTTGAATTTTCACAGGGTCAAAGCAACGGCACATAGTTTATGATTGAGCACACATTTCCAATTGCAGAGCAGTTAATTAGCAATGCGCTACAATTAGCGCAGCGGCTCTATCAACAGCTTTCCCAAGAAGCGGAAGCGTTGGTGCGTCAGCCACAATCCGCATTTATTAGCACTGTTGCGGATAATAAGCGTGATTTGGTGATGCAATTGGATATGTTCAATAAACAACTTGAGCAAGTTTTAGGTGCAGAGCAACTGCCTCTATCACCCGAAGGTGTTGAATCGTATTTTCAAATGGCATTAATTAGCGGATTATCGCCTGCTGTTGTGAAGATGAATTGGAATGATTTAATGCGTGTGTGCGTTGACTGTAAAAATTTAAATGAACAAAATGGCGCTAGTATTGAAATACTAGCGCGTAATAACAAGCGTACTATCCATATCCTAAAAGGAAAATCCGAAGTTGTCACGCGATACAGTCGTGATGGCTCGGTTGTCAGTGAATTTCAGAATAGTACGTTAGTATCGGTGTGATTTTCTACTGGCGTTTTTTGTTTTTGAATAGCATTTCCTTTGCGTGAGCAAGCGTTTTTTCGGTTAAATCCACCCCCCCTAGCATTCGAGCTGTTTCTGTAATGCGCTCATCTTCTGAGAGTAATGATACCCGCGATGCCGTCATATCGGTGTGGTGTTCCTTTTGCACAAATAAATGCTGATGCGCCTGTGCGGCAACTTGTGGTAAGTGTGTTACGCAAAGCACTTGGCGATTTTCACTCAGCTCACGCATTTTTTGCCCCACAATTTCGGCAATTCCGCCTCCAATTCCTGAATCCACTTCATCAAAAATAAGTGTTGGTGTTGTTTTATCACTGGCAGTGGTGACTTGAATGGCTAAGCTAATGCGCGATAATTCTCCTCCTGATGCCACTTTTGATAAAGGCTTGGGTGGTAGTCCCACGTTGGCGGTAATCAAAAAAAGCACATCATCAAAGCCGTTTAAACGTGGTGTATTGTCTTTTTGTGAGTGAATTTCGATAAGAAATTCCCCATTTGGCATACCTAATTCCTTCATCATTTTTGAAATATGCGTTTGTAACTGCACGGCACTTGATTTTCGTTGTGCTGACAGTTTTTTGGCTAAAGGTATATACATTTCTTGCCAATGCGCTGTTAACTTCTCCAGTTCCGTTATACGATCAGCGCTGTCGCTAATGTGTGTGAGTTCCTTTTCTAAAGTCTGTTTGCGAGCAAGGAGATCTTCGGGTTTGACTTGATGTTTACGGCTTAAGGCTTGCAGTACAGCAAGTTGCGCTTCGATTTCTTGAAAAGCATTAGGATCTGCTTCTTGATTGTCTAAAAAATGACGAAGCTCGTAAACCGCTTCTTCAATTTGAATTTGTGCTTCTGTGAGGAGGGTATTGACCGAGGTTAATTCGGGTGCAAAGGGCAATAAACTCGAGATAGATTTGATACTCTGTTTGAGTTGAGCGTGAAGGGATTTATCTTGATCGTAAAGGGCGTCAATTTGCTGTTGTCCCGTGCTTAAAATTTGCTCTAAATTGGCAAGTTTTCGGTGTATATCAGATAATTCGTTGTAGTCAAGTTGGTCTAAATTGAGGGTTTCTAGCTCGTCAAATTGATAGCGTAGTAGTGCTTCTCGTTGCGTATCTTCGAGGCGCTTGTGTTTTAATTGCTCGAGTTGGTGTTGTGCTTGTTGCCAATGGGTATAGCAACGGTTGATCTCGGTGAGCAAAGTCGTATTTTTGGCGTAATTGTCAAGTAATCGACGCTGCTCATCATTGTCGAGCAATTTCAGATGGGCGTGTTGTCCTTGTATTTCAACTAATTGGCTCGTTAAGTGTTGTAGCGTTTGCAGTGTAACGGGGCGATTATTAATATACGCCTTCGAGCGACCGTCATTATTGATGACACGTCGAATTAAACAGGGATGATTCTCTTCATCAAATGCATGTTCTTGTAGCCACTCAATAGCGCTTGGCTGGTTGGTTAAGTCAAATTCTAAATTGATTTCTGCGCGGGTACAATGCGGCCTGACATAATCAGGTGTTGCGCGTTCGCCTAATGCGAGTGTGACAGCGGTGAGTAAAATAGACTTTCCAGCGCCGGTTTCACCTGTTAAAACTGACATTCCCTGCGTCAAATCGAGTTGCAAATTTTTCACAACAGCAAGGTCAAGAATAGTAAGATTTCGAAGCATAGTATCGTTTTCTCGTTGGCTATGTACAGATTCCACGCAGTGCATGACACGCGTTTGTTCTGTTTAGTTTACCACGCCAGTCTCTTTTTATAGAATGGGAAATGTTCGCGCATTGTTTTGTGGTAAATCCACGCTTTTTTGTGAAAAATGGTAAAATCTGAATTTTAAAAATAGAGGGAAATGGTATGTTTAAAAAAACGAATTTATTTGTTGTCACCACTTTATTCTATGCTATGCAATCGCCTAGTTTTGCGGTGGGTGTTGATGTGATTCAACAGCAAAAAATGCAAAATGAAATCAACGCATTGAAGAATGTTGTCGTGGAGTTGGATGAGCGCATTAAACAACTTGAGCGCGAAAAAGCAGGTAAAGCAAAAGTTGGTGAGGTAGCAACTAATGAGGCGAAAAGCGACTCAAAATCTGAGCCCAACTGGCATGATAAAAACGCTTGGGCAATGATTAAAGAGGGAATGTCTACTGAAAAAGTAAAGTCAATTTTAGGTCGTCCAGTGCGTGTTGACGATTTGGGCAATGGACATCAAAAGTTTGTTTACCAAGGGGATGTTGCAGGTTCAGGTATGGAGAGTGGTAATATTGAATTCTATGAAAATCGTGTTTATGAAATTAATATACCCACGTTTTAACGCAGTCACTGTTTGACTTTCAAGTTACGGGCGACGTGCATCGACAAACCTATCACGCCAGTAATTGGTTTTTAGGCTTGACACCATCACTTTGCCTGTTCGTGAACTGGGCGCGTGAACAAAATTGCTTTCGTTAACATAAATGCCCACATGTGACGCAGACTTACCACTGGTGTTAAAGAAAACCAAATCACCAGAGTGAATATTGTTTTTAGGAACGGGCATGAGCGACTCTTTCATTTCGCTGACGGTGCGTGGTAAATGTACACCATTGTGTTCATAAACATGTTTAACAAAACCGCTGCAGTCAAAGCCTTCTTCGGGCGTATCTTTACCGTAGCGATAAGGGGCGCCTTGCAAACTTAACGCATAATTGACAGCTGGCGGAATGACTTCTTTTTCAACAGGACGAACTGCTACAGGCGTGGGTTTAACATCGACCGTACCCGCACACCCTGAAAGTAAGGCAATTGCTAGTGGTAAAATTAATGGCTTAGAAAAATAAGGTAAATCGTTTTTTGTCGAAATAGTGGGTAATTTATTCACGGCAATCACAAAATAAGTTAAAAATAAACGCTGCTGCGTTGTAGCAGCGCACTTCGAAATAAACTATCACACATAAGAGCGAACATAATCACGAGCAAAGTGATGAACAGGCTCTTGGTTTTGTTGAAATTCTTCATATATATGATGAACATCAAGGGGTGTTATGTGTGCATAAATACCAAACCCCGTTTGACTGATAAATTCATCGCTTAATGTGTCAAGAAACAACCACCACATGGCTTCATTGTGTTTTTCCTGTTGTGCATCCATTGTTTTTTACCTGCGTTTTTCTGAAATAAAGTGAATGTCAAAATGTTGTCAGGATAAAACGCATCGCTTTCTTGCAAGTTGGGGTATGATGATAATTGAGATACATAATGTACCTTCACTCATACTTGACCTTTTCCATTTCTTTTTAACGTCATGACCTTAAAAATCGCGCTTGTCCAAACTAACACTTTAGTCGGCAATATTGCCGTGAACTTTAACAAAATCACAGAAATTGTGGTAAAAATGCGTAGCGAATCCCCCGTTGATTTAATCGTGTTTCCAGAGTTAGTTCTCACCGGTTATCCGCCGGAAGATTTGCTGCTACGCCATGATTTCATTGCTCAAATCAATGGTATTTTAATTGATTTAGCAAAAATCGCGCCAGAAATTGCAATTTTGATTGGTTGTCCAGAATACGTTGCCGCAAAGTGCTACAACAGTGCTGCCGTCTTGTTTGGTGGCGAAATTTTAACGACTTATCGTAAGCAAAAATTACCCAATTATGGTGTGTTTGACGAGCAGCGTTATTTTTCTGCTGGCAGAGATTCGTGTGTATTTGAGTTAAAAGGTCAATATATTGGCGTAGGTATTTGTGAGGATATCTGGCATAGCGACATTGTGGAGGCCACAAAAAACGCGGGTGCGCAAATACTGGTGACATTAAATGCGTCGCCATTTCATTCCGGTAAAGCACAAAAGCGCGAGGCTATTATTGGTGAAAATGGGCGTGCGGCACAATTACCTATTGTGTATGTCAATATGATTGGTGGGCAAGATGAGTTAGTTTTTGATGGTGCTTCATTTGTGACGAACAAAAACGGTGACGTTGTTTTGCGTGCACAAGAGTTTGTGGAAGAAGGGCGCATCATTGAATTTGAGGGTTCAGACCCTATTCCCGCTTACTGTGCGCCACCGTATTCACCATTGAGTAGCGATTACGCCGCGTTGGTGTGTGGGACACGCGATTATGTCTATAAAAATGGGTTTAAAGGCGCTATTTTAGGATTATCCGGTGGGATTGATTCAGCCTTGGTGCTGGCTATCGCGGTGGATGCGCTGGGCGCTGAAAATGTGGAAGTGGTTTCGTTGCCTTCGCGTTACACCCAAGCGATGAGTAATGACGATGCTAAGGAACAAGCACAAATTTTAGGCGTCACTTATCATTGTATTCCCATTGAACCCGCTGTGAATGCGTTTACATCTATGCTTGAAAGTACATTTGCCAATACGCAAAGTGATACCACAGAAGAAAATATTCAAGCGCGTTGTCGCGGCGTCGTACTCATGGCTATGTCAAACAAACAAGGAAAATTGCTGCTGACCACGGGGAATAAAAGTGAAATGAGTGTGGGGTATGCGACGCTTTATGGTGATATGGCAGGCGGATTTGCGCCGATTAAAGATGTCCCCAAATTGTTAGTATACGCGCTTGCTAGGTACCGCAATCAACTCTCGCCCGTCATTCCAGAGCGTGTGATTACACGCCCACCGTCAGCGGAACTTGCGCCAAATCAATGCGATGCAGATTCACTGCCGCCTTATGAAATCCTTGACCCTATTTTGCAACGCTATATTGAAGAAGACCAATCCGCGCAACAAATTATTGACGCTGGTTTTGATGCGCAGGCGGTAGCACGGGCAATTTCGCTGGTTGATCGCAGTGAATATAAACGCAGACAGTCCGCGCCGGGGATTCGAATTAGTGAGCGTGCGTTTGGTCGAGATCGACGCTATCCAATTACTTCGGGTTATCGTGGCACATAAGCCGCTTTAGAATGTTAGAATAACACCTATATATTATTTTATTTTTTGACAAGAGGAACACCATGCGGAATTTGAAATTTTTTCCCGCGTTGTTTGGCAGTTTAATTGCCGTCGCTGTGGTTTTATTCGTTGCCTTTCATTTTATCTTTATCGATTTTTTTGTGGATTTATGGTGGTATCAATCGCTTAAACTCGAGTCGTATTTTTGGCTACGCTTACTGTATAAATTCTTTCTGTCTGGTGGTGTAACGCTGGTATTTTTCGTTATTTTCTTTTGTCATTTTTGGATTGCATCGCGTTATCTAGGGCTTAATCCTGTTGACAATTTAAGCCGTCAGCAAACGGGTCATTTTCAAAAGTTTGCAGATACGTTTGTTTCTGGCTCGGTAAAAATTTACACGCCCATTTCGCTTTTCTTAGCTCTGGTGATTGCATCGCCGTTTTATTCGCAATGGGAATCGACGCTACTTTATTTCTTTGGCGGCTCGTCGGGTGTGAATGAAACGGTTTACGGAAATGATGTGAGCTTTTATATGCTCTCCTATCCAACCTATCAGCTCATTCAGCAAGAATTACTCATTACCGCGATATTGATTTTTGGTATGGTCGGTGGATTATATTTTTTTGAACATACTTATATCCCCAATCAAAACAAACATTACCCGAAAGGCGCAAAAATTCATTTAACCCTGCTAATTGGTTTTGTGGTGGCGTTTGTGATTTGGGGCTTTATGCTTGAGCGTTTTTCACTACTCTATACCAATACGCATGAACCCGTTTTCTTTGGACCTGGATTTTTGGAAATTCGTTATCAACTGCCGCTCATTTGGGCGGCCATGCTGACATTTTTTGTTGCCGCCATGATTGCGATACATTTTGTGCATTCAGATGACCATGAACATAAAAAACCGCTCTGGATTTCGCTTGCCCTGTTTGCGTTTGTTTGGCAATTACAGCAATTTCAGTGGATTCCCGATATGCTGCAACGTTTTGTAGTCAATCCCAATCCAGTGAAAGCAGAAACATCGTTTATGAAACACAATATTGATTCAACGTTGGCGGCATACAGTTTGAACAATATTAACGTGGTTGATATGAACGTGAAACTTGATGCCGCGCAAGATATTGAAACATGGGGTAGTCAAAAGCATTTTGAGAATATTCCCGTGTGGGATCGTGAAGATATTATTTTCAGCTATAAACAGCTGCAAGAAATTCGTCCTTATTATAAATTTTTAGCCGTAGACGAAGATCGGTATTTCATCTCAAATCATGTTCGCCAAGTGAATATTGCTGCACGTGAAGTCAATGTATCTAAATTGCCTAAAGAAGCGCAAAACTGGGAAAATCGTCATTTACGCTACACGCATGGCTATGGCGCGGTCGTGACACCGGCTGCACAGGATGCGGATGCGCCATTAACATGGTATTTACGTGATTTGAATATGCACTCTGACGTCGGGTTTAGCGTTGCTCATCCTGATATTTACTATGGTCTTGAACAGTATGATTATGCTGTTGTGCCAAATAAGCTCAATGTGGTGGGGATTGCCACTACCAGCAATGACGCGGCAACTAACGAAGCTTATCACGGTGAAGGCGGCATTCCTTTCTCTTCTACGTTTAAAAAAGCGTTATTTGCATTCAAATTGCGTGATGAAAAATTATTTTTCTCAACAAATATTTCGCAAGAAAGCAAACTCAAAATTTATCGCAATGTGACAGAGCGCATTCAAAAATTGACGCCATTTTTAGATTTGGATAAAGACCCTTATTTGGTCATGACCAAAGATCGTTTTTATTGGATTCAAGATGCGTATACCGTGTCAGATAAATATCCGGTTTCAAAACCTATTCGTAAAGAGGGCATGAATAACGGCAAACCATTTAACTATATTCGTAATTCAGTCAAAATTGTGGTCGATGCGTTTGATGGGGATGTGGATTATTACATTAGTGACCCTACCGATGCGATTGTTAAAACTTACGATCGAGCCTATCCGGGGTTATTTAAGTCACTTGATGAGATGCCAGCGGAATTAAAACAGCATTTGCGTTATCCGCGTGATTTGTACGCATTGCAAATGGATGTGTACGCAAAATATCATCAACAAAGTCCTGAGTTATTTTACGAGCAAGCTGAAACATGGGCGCAAGCTAATGTACGTGGCCACGCCGTCATGCCTTATTATCAAACCATGGATTTTGGTCATTGTAATGACACCGAAGAGTTTGTGTTAATTCATCCCATGACGCCTGTAAATCGTAATAATTTAAGTATGATTGGCATGGCAAGTACGCTGGATAAAACCCAATGTAGTGAAAATAGCTATAGCCCCAATATTACGGTATATAAATTTGGTAAAGATGTTCAAGTAAACGGCCCAGAGCAAATTGAAGCACTCACGCAGCAGCATCCTGAAATTTCACAACAATTTACGTTGTGGGATCAAAATGGCTCGTCTGTTGAAATGGGGCGTATGGTCATTTTACCCATGGGCAATACCATTGTTTATGTTCAGCCGATTTATATTGCTTCCACGAAAAATAAAATGCCAGAGTTGACGCGTATTATTGTGTCAATGGGCAATGAAATGGTCATGGATACAACGCTACCATCGGCGTTTAATCGATTGAAAAATATTTTTACACATAAATCTCGCGCTGTTGATAGTGCGACGTCTAAAACAAATTATGTATCTCACTAATATTAAAAGGATTGACTGTGGAGATTGAACGTATTGAAGAATTAAAACAAACCGTTGCGCAACTTTTAGGCGAAGCCGCTCGGCAAGGGGCTAGCGCCGCTGAAGCCGGTTTGAGCATTGATGATGGATTGTCCGTTAATGCGCGTCTTGGCGTGGTGGAAACCATTGAGCATCATTGCAGTCAAGGTCTTGGCATTACGGTTTATTTTGGGCAACGCAAAGGCGCGGCAAGTACAAGTGATTTATCGCCCGAGTCGATTAAAGAAACGGTGAGCGCTGCTTGCAGTATCGCACGCTATACCAGTGAAGATGCCTATGCCGGTTTACCCGATGCCGATTTATTGGCAACAGCGTTTCCCGATTTAGATTTATATCATCCATGGGCGCTCTCACCCGATGAAGCGATTGCGCTTGCCATTGAATGTGAAGATGCCGCGCGACATTATCATGAGGATATCAGCAATTCTGAAGGTGCATCAGTAAGCACGAATAAAGGGATTAGCGTGTTTGGCAATAGCCTTGGCTTTTTGCAAGCGCGGATTTCAACGCGTCATTCATTGAGTTGCTCAGTTCTTGCGCAACGCGGTGATGATATGCAGCGCGATTATTGGTACACCGTGGCGCGACGTGCAGAGGGGCTTGAAATGGCGCGTGACGTGGGCATTAAAGCCGCTGAACGCACATTAAGCCGTTTAGGTGGGCGCAGTTTGAGTCCGCGTCAGTGTCCGGTGTTGTTTTGCGCAGAGATGTCGAGTAGTTTACTCAATTCCTTTGTGGGCGCGATTAGCGGTGGCGCGTTATATCGTAAATCGAGTTTTTTACTTGATGCACTGGGCAAACAAGTTTTCCCTGAATT
>ERZ1034363.371-NODE-371-length-31887-cov-7.894310_pt1 | contig 31887 bp, 31 predicted proteins | sample MGYA00520616_ERZ1034363 | MGnify/ENA primary metagenome ERZ1034363 (study PRJEB33736, sample SAMEA104284506) | Azolla filiculoides | biome: Urban; feature: Water surface; material: Ditch water | place: Netherlands | collected 2015-10-28 | depth 0-0.1 m ... | reverse complement strand
GATCTGGACCGCGAAAGCTTCCTGATCGAGGTGAAGAACGGTCACCCCGTGATCAACGCGACACTGCCTCCTTTGAACGCCAAGAAGTAATTGGCTGCAATGAAAAAGGCGGGCTCCTGTGGGCCCGCCTTTTTTCGGGCCCAACGGGCTGCCAAGCCCGTGCAGGCGGCCCTTAAAGTGCCTGCTCCCCCTGTTTTCGGAGTTCACCCATGACCGACTTTTTACAACTTTTCTTCAGTGGCTTGGCCACCGGCAGCATTTATGCGCTGGTTGCTCTGGGCTTCACCTTGCTGTGGCAGGCATCCGGCACGATCAACTTCGCGCAAGGCGAATTCGTGATGCTGCCCGCCTTCATGATGGTGATGCTGCTGGGCTCAGGTCTGTCGCTGTATTTCGCCTTCGCCCTGACGATTGTGTTGTCGGTCGTGATTTTGGGCTGGTTGTTCAAGCGCGGTCTGGTGGACCCACTGTTCAAGTACGGCATGATGCCCATCGTCGTGGCCACCATCGGCCTGTCGATCGCCATGCGCAACGGCGTGCGCGCAGGGTACAGCGCCGAGCCCCAGCCGTTCCCCCAAGTCTTTCCCGACGTGATCTTTGACGTGATGGGCGTGACCTTTTCTGCCGGTGATGTGGGCACTTTCGTGTTCGCCATGGTGCTGGTGCTGGTGACGCAGGCCTTTTTGAACAAAACCGTCACGGGCCGCGCCATGCAGGCGGTGGCCCAAAACACCGAAAGCGCTTCGGTGTTGGGCATCAATGTGCCCCGCATGATTTTTTACACCTTCGCCATCAATGCGATCCTGGCGGCTGCGGCGGCCTTGCTAGTGACCCCCACTTACCTGGCCAAGTTCGACATGGGTGAGGGCTTGGGCACCAAGGCCTTTTTTGCGGCCATCATCGGCGGCTTCACCAATTCACGTGGCGCGCTGGTCGGTGGGTTGCTGGTGGGCGTCAGTGAAAACCTGGCAGCTGCCTACATTTCTGCCGCCTACAAAGATGCGGTCGCGCTGGTCATCTTCATGGTCGTGATCCTGTTCAAGCCCCAAGGCCTGCTCGGCAAGAAAGAGGAGCGCAAAGTATGAAAAAGCTCAACCTGTTGTTCGCGCTGGTCGCTCTGGCCGCGCTGGTGGTGGTGCCCAACTTCCTCAAGAACTATGGCATCCACATGTTCACCACCTGGCTGGTGTTCATCATTGCCACCATGGGCTTGAACTTGACTGTGGGTTATGCCGGTCAGAAGTCACTGGGCCATGCCGCCTTTTTTGGCATCGGGGCCTATACCGTGGCCATCTTTTTGAAGGCGGGTCTGAGCTTCTGGCTGGGCCTGCCGGTGGCCGCCCTGTTTTGCTTTGTGGTCGGTCTGGCCCTGGGCTTTCCGGCGCTGCGTGTGCAGACCATTTATCTGGCCTTTGCCACGCTGGGTTTTAACACCGCCTTGTGGCTGGTGATGCGCAACGAAGAATGGCTCACAGGCGGCACCTTCGGCATCAACAACATCGCACGCCCCAGCTTGGGCGGCATCAGTTTTGATGGCAATCTGGCTTATTACTACCTGGTGTTGGGTTTCACCATCGTGCTGGCGCTGCTGCTGTGGGGCCTGCTGCGCTCGCCCTGGGGCAAGGCTTTCACGGCGCTGCGCGACAACGCGATCCGCGCCGAAAGTTTGGGCATCGACACCCGCAGCTACACGCTGCTGAGCTTTGCCATCGGTGCGGTGTACGCCGGTGTGGCAGGTGGCCTGTATGCATCGCAAGTGCAGTTCATTGACCCGGCTTTGTTCACCGTGGGTGCGTCCATCATGATGTACTTGATGGTGGTGGTCGGTGGCCCGGGCTACTTCCTGGGGCCCGTGCTGGGCTCCGCTGTCGGCGTGGTCTTGCCCGAGTGGCTGCGTTTTGCACAAGCCTGGTATTTGTTTGTCTTTGGTGCCGCTGTGGTGGTGCTCATGATCTGGCTGCCCGATGGCTTGCTCAGCATCCCCGACCGCATCAAGGCCCGCCGCCAATCACGCGCAGCTTCGGCCGCTCGCGCTGCTGCTGGCAAAGGAGTGAAAGCATGATCCAGCCCGTCCTCAAAGTCACCAACATGAAAAAGGCCTACGGCGCGATCCAGGCCGTGGGAGGCGTCTCCTTTGAAGTGCGCCCAGGCGAAATCTTCGGCGTGATCGGTCCCAATGGTTCGGGCAAGACCACTTTGTTCAACAGCATGCTGGGCCAGATCACCCCCGACGAAGGCAAGATCGAACTCAACGGCCAGGACGTGACCACACTCGGCCCGCTCGAATTGAACCGCCGTGGCGTGGGCCGCACCTTCCAGACGCTGCAGGTGTTTGGCAAGATGACCGTGCGCGACAACCTGATCGTGGCCGCGCAAGAGCACTCTGGGTCAATGTTCAGCCGCATGTTCGCGCCCACCGATTCCGGTCTGGGTGACAAGGCCGATGCCCTGATCGACCAGTTCCACATCCGCCATGTGGCCGACAAGAAGGCCGGTGAGCTGAGCTATGGCCAGCAAAAACTGGTCGATATCGCCATGGCCTTTATGAGCGAGCCCGATCTGGTTTTGCTCGACGAGCCTTGCGCCGGTGTGAACCCGTCGCTCGTGGGCGGCATCAGCACCTTGCTCAAGGAGCTGAATCAGACACGCAAAGGAAGCTTTGTGGTGATCGAACACAACATGGACTTTGTGATGGACCTGTGCCACCGCATCATGGTGATGGTGGAAGGTCAGGTTTTGGCCATTGGTACGCCCGATGAAATTCGTGCCAACAAGCAGGTGCTGGACGCCTACCTGGGGAGCTGAGATGACTGCAAAAACACAAGACACCTGCATCGAATTTGACGACGTGGTCGCGGGTTACAAGGATTTCATGATCCTGAACAACTTGTCGTTCAGCGTGCCCAAAGGCTCGATCACCTTGCTGATCGGCCCCAACGGCGCGGGCAAGTCCACCGTGCTCAAAACCTTGTTTGGTTTGCTCAAGCCCCGCCAAGGCAAGGTCTTGCTCAACGGCAAGGACATCACAGGAGCTTCCCAAAAATCCTTGCTGGCCGACGGCATTGCCTTTGTGCCCCAGGGCCGCAACCTGTTCGGCCAGCTCAGCGTTTATGAAAACCTGGAGCTGGGCGGCATCACGCTGGGCATGAAGACCACGCACGAACGCATCCCGGAAGTGCTGGAGTTCTTCCCCCGCGTGAAAGAGCGCATGAACTCGCGCGCCTCGGCCCTGTCGGGCGGCGAGCAAAAGCAACTCGAAATCGGTCGCGCCTTGTTGCTTCGCCCCAAGGTCTTGCTCATCGACGAGCCCTCCATTGGTCTGTCGCCCATGGTGGTGCAGGACGTGTTCAAGCTGCTGCGCAAATTGGCCGATCAAGGCACCACAGTGCTGATGGTCGAGCAAAACGTCAAGAGTGCGCTCAAGTACTCGGACAACGCCATTGCTCTGGAGTCAGGTCGTCTGGTGCTCTACAAATCGGCGGCTGAAATTCTGGCCGATCCGCAGATGGAGCGCTTGTTCCTGGGCGGTGCGCACACCACTGCAGCGGCGGCCACGGCGCCCTGATCAGCGATTTCAACCAAGCCTTGACCTGGGCCAGGTCCTGTCGGGGCTTGGTGTCTCACAGCAGCGGCCGCAGGCTGTGTGCTGCTTCTTGCAGCACAGGCAGGACACGGTTCAGTGCGTGGTCAGCTTCTTCCCGGTTGATGGGCATGGTGATGCTGATGGCGCCGTGAACGGTGTTTTGTCGGTCCAGAAGTGGCACGGCGATACCGCGAAAATTCAGCTCCAGTTGCTGCTCAGAGACGGCCCAGCCCTGGCGCTTGAAGCCCACCAGCGTTTCGCGCAGTTCGATTTTGCTGGACAGGGTGTACGAAGTGAAAGCCCGCAAGTCATACGACTTCAACCATGCATCAATGAAGGCCTCGTCGCTGTAGGCCAACATGATCATGCCCGCTGCTGTCACCTGCGTGGGCACGCGGGTGCCCGTCATGTACCCGCTGGCCATGTGCCTCTGCAACCCACTGCGAGCGATGAAAATCGTGTCGCCGCCATCCAGCACGCCCAGGTAAGCGATTTCTTCGGTGCCCGCCGTGATGCGCTGTAAAAAGGGTTGCACCAGGCGCGGTAAGCGCGCCGATTCCAGGTAGGCGTGGCCCAGTCGCAAGATGCGCGGCATCAGCCAGTACAGCTTGCCGTCTGTGCCGACATAGCCCAGATGGACAAGTGTTTTCAAGTACCGCCGTGCCGCAGTACGGGTCATCCCGCAGCGTTCGCCCATTTCGGTGGCGGTCAAGCGAGGGTGTGCGGCGTCAAAGCCCTCAATGATGTGCAAACCTTTTTCAAGGCCAGCAATCCAGTCGCGCGGATCCAGAGTATTTTCAGAAATTGACATGGCCACTCAACCCTTTAGAAATTGAAGCCGTGAATTGTCGATTGTTTTCGTGGGTGCTTTCAAATGAAATCCATGATCGACTCCAGCAACACTGACACACCAAATTCATAGGGCTTGTCCTGATCAAGACGCGACACACATTCGCCTATACTGCCCAAATGAACCAATTGGTACATTTCGAGGCATCTCAGCCATTGACACCAGATGCGGCCAGAGAGTCAGGGCGCACCAACGACCCGGCCCGCACCATGGCCGAGATCTTGGCCGTGGCCACGCACGAGTTTGCCGACAAAGGCCTGACCGGTGCGCGCATCGACGCCATCGCGGCGGCCACGCGCACCAGCAAACGCATGATCTATTACTACTTCGGCAGCAAGGACGGCCTGTACCTGGCGGTGCTCGAAGAGGCTTATCGGCGCATGCGGGCCATTGAATCGGATTTGCATCTGGGGGATTTACCTCCCATGGAGGCACTTCAAAAGCTGGTGGAGTTCACCTACGACCACCACCGGGACAACGAAGATTTCATCCGTCTGGTGATGAGCGAGAACATCCAGCGGGGCGACTACTTGCGCCAAAGCAGCAACATCCAGCAGTTGAACCAGAACGCCATCCGCTCGGTGCGCGACGTGTACGACCGGGGCGTGGCGCAGGGCGTGTTCAGATCCGGGCTGGATCCGGTGGACATCCACTCGGCGATTTCAGCGTTCACGTTTTTCAATGTCTCGAACCGCCATACCTTTGGGGTGATCTTTCAGAATCGGGCCAGCCAGGACAAGGCCGATACCCTCAAACGCGAACATGTGGTGGATTTGATTTTGCGTTTTGTAAGTCATCAAATTTTGATATAGCAGGTAGCTGTTTATTCAATTCCTGGATTAGGGAAATTACCTATCTTGGAAAACTAACCAGTTCGTACATTAACGGTAGACCTTTTCAGGAGATGTGTGATGGTTCAAAAATTCATTGACGGGTTTTGCAAAGCGCTGAACGTTGTCATTGCGGTGTGTCTGGCCGTGATGGTGGTGCTGGTGTTTGGCAACGTGGTCATGCGCTACGGCTTCAACTCGGGCATCACCTTGTCCGAAGAGTTGTCGCGCTGGTTGTTTGTCTGGATGACCTTCATGGGCGCGATCGTTGCATTGCGTGAGCATGGTCACCTGGGTACCGACATGTTGGTGGGAAAACTCGGTCCTGCGGGCAAGAAGTTTTGTCTAGGCTTGTCGTATGTGGCCATGTTGTTCATTTGCTGGTTGCTGTTCAGCGGTGCCTACCAGCAAGCCGTGATCAATCTGGACAGCACCAGTGCGGTGATGGAAGTGTCCATGGCCTGGATTTATGCGCCGGGTGTGGTGTTTGCGGTGTTGGGTGGCTTGATCTTGTTGACCGAGCTGTTTCGCTTGCTCACTGGCCAAATGCGTGACGAAGACCTGGTCATGATCCAGGAATCCGAAGAGTCGCCCCATGGCGGCGCTGACAAAGCCTGAGTGACTGGAGACTGACATGACGATTGCTATTTTTGTTTTTTCATTGATCGGTGCGATGGCCATTGGCATCCCGATCGCGTTTTCTTTGCTGATCTGTGGTGTGGCCCTGATGTGGCACATGAACATGTTCGATGCCCAGATCCTGGCGCAAAACCTGCTCGAAGGCTCGAACAGTTTCCCTTTGCTGGCGGTGCCGTTTTTCATGTTGGCCGGTGAAATCATGAATGCGGGTGGTTTGTCCCGCCGCATCGTGAACTTTGCGATGGCCTGTGTGGGCCACATCAAAGGCGGTCTGGGTTATGTGACCATCATGGCGGCCGTGATCATGGCCGCCTTGTCCGGCTCTGCCGTGGCCGATGCAGCGGCGCTGGCTTCTTTGCTGTTGCCCATGATGGTGGCTGCAGGTCATGACAAAGGCCGCTCGGCTGGCTTGATCGCATCGGCCGGCATCATCGCCCCGGTGATCCCGCCCAGCATTGGCTTTGTGATTTTTGGCGTGGCGGGCAACGTGTCCATCTCGAAGCTCTTCATGGCCGGCATTGTGCCGGGCATCCTGTTGGGTGCATCGCTTTGGATGACCTGGTGGTGGCTGGCGCGTCGTGAAGTAGTGCAAGTGCCGCCCCGCAAATCCATGGCCGAGATCATGGTGGCCATGCGCGAGGCCACCTGGGCCTTGGTGCTGCCCTTGATTGTGGTGTTCGGCCTCAAGTTCGGTGTCTTCACACCGACCGAAGCCGCGGTGGTGGCCGCCGTGTATGCCTTGCTGATCTCGACCTTCATTTACCGCGAGCTGAGCCTGAAAGACCTATTTCCCTTGTTTGTGGCTTCTGCCAAGACCAGCGCGATCGTGATGTTTTTGGTGGCAGCGGCCATGGTCTCGGCCTGGCTGATCACGGTGGCCAACTTGCCGGGCGAATTGATCGCCTTGTTGCAGCCCTTGCTCGACAGCCCCCGTTTGCTCATGCTGACGATCATGGTTATCACCATGGTGGTGGGCACCGCGCTGGACATGACTCCGACCATCTTGCTTTTGACACCTGTGTTGATGCCTGTGGTCAAAGCCGCAGGCATTGACCCGGTTTATTTCGGTGTGTTGTTCATCATCAACAACGCGATTGGCTTGATCACGCCCCCTGTGGGCACGGTGCTCAATGCGGTCGCCGGTGTGGGCAAGATCAGCATGGACGAAGTGACCAAGGGGGTGATTCCTTTCATGATCGCTCAGTTCACGATCATGTTTGCGATGGTGGCTTTCCCCGCTTTGGTGATGGTGCCAGCCCGCTGGTTCTATTGATTCCCGGCCTTGTCGTCTGACCGGGTACGCCAGACGACAAGCCTTTTGATGGTGGCGTACGTCCGATTCACTTTATTTTCTGGAGACATTTCATGAAACGTGTATTTATCAAATCCCTGATCGCTACTGTCGCTTTGGCGGCTGTGGGCGTTGCTTCGGCCCAAGACAAAGTCATCAAGTTCGCCAACCAGAACACGGCCGGTCACCCCATCGTGTTGGGCATGGAAAAGTTCAAGGAAATCGTCGAGAAGAACTCTGGCGGCAAAATCAAGGTCAATGTGTTCCCCGGCGGCGCCCTGGGCAGCGACCAGGCCAACGTGTCTGCCATCCAGGGCGGTACCCTGGAGATGGCCTCGATGAACTCCGGCATCTTTGCCTCGCAGGTCAAGGAATTCGCGATTTTTGATTTCCCCTTCATGTTCGGCTCCGGCAAAGAAGCTGATGCCGCCGTGGATGGTGCATTCGGCAAGAAGCTGCACGCCAAGCTGGAAGACAAGGGCATCATCGGCCTGGGTTTTTATGAGCTGGGTTTCCGCAACATCACCAACAGCAAGCGCGCCATCAACAAGGTCGAAGATCTGGAAGGTCTGAAGCTGCGCGTGATCCCCAACCCGATCAACGTGGACTGGGTCAAAGCCTTGGGTGCCAACCCCACACCCCTGCCATGGCCTGAGGTGTATGCCGCTTTGGAGCAAAAAGCCGTGGACGGCCAGGAAAACCCTGTGGCCACCATCAACGGTGCCAAGCTGTACGAAGTTCAAAAGCACCTGGCCCTGACCGGTCACCAGTACAACCCCCAGTCGGTCATCATCAGCAAGAAGTTCTGGGAAAAGCTGTCGGCTGCCGAGAAGAAAATCGTGTCTGACGCGGCCACCGAATCGGCCAAGTTCCAGCGCGAGAAAGCACGCGCTCTGGAAGCCAGCATTCTGGAAAACCTGAAGAAAAACGGCATGCAAGTGTCGCAGTTGCCTGAGTCCGAAATGGCCAAGCTGCGCGACAAGATGCGCCCTGTGACCGCCAAGTACGGTGTGACCGTGGGTCAGGACCTGGTCAAGGAGCTGCAAGCTGAAATCGACAAGGTACGTTCCGCTGCTGCGGCACCTGCCAAGAAGTCGGGCAAGTAATTGCGCGCCAAGGCTTCGCCGCATGTGTGGCGAAGCCTTCTTTGTTTAACTAAAGGATTTGTCATGAAAGTCTTGATGCTGCACGGTGTGAACCACAACATGTTCGGCAAACGCGACCCCAAGCAATACGGCACCATCACCCTCGATGAAATCAATGCCAGCTTGCACCAGCTGGGCCAAGAGCTTGGCACGCAAGTCGAGTGCTATCAGACCAACCATGAAGGTGACATGTGCGAGCGCATCCACCAAGCGTACTTTGACAAGGTCGATGCCGTGCTGATCAACGCCGGCGCTTGGACGCATTACAGCTACGCCATCCGCGATGCGCTGGCTGTGTTGACTTGCCCCATCGTGGAGTTGCACATGTCCAACATCCATGCCCGTGAAGAATTCCGCCACAAGTCGGTGTTTGCCGAAATCGTCAAAGGCCAGATTTGCGGCTTTGGCGCAGACAGCTATTTGCTGGCACTGCGCGCTGGTGTCTCGGCTGCGCATGGCCAAGGCTGACACACGCGTGTTCAGCTTGGGTGATTGTCGGTAAGTAGAAACCCTTTTTACGTTCAATGATCGCACGCTAATGAGCGGTCATTGGATATTTGTAGCCCAATCCAAACCGTGTCAGGCGAGAGTGCCTCGGACAATCGCGATCTGGAAGACAGTGAACTAACCCAGCAATAGCAATGATCAACGGCAACACAGAAATCATCGCCCACATCGGCTACCCCACGCACACCTTCAAGTCGCCGATGATCTACAACCCGTACTTCGAAGAAGCGGGCATCAACGCTGTGGTCGTGCCCATGGGCTGCAAGCCCGAGAATTACCCGACATTCCTGAAATCGGTGTTCACGCTGGAAAACATCCGGGGTGCGCTGATCACCATGCCGCACAAAGTTACCACCGTGGGCCTGCTCGACGACGTCACGGCGACCGTTCGCGTGGCAGGTGCCTGTAACGCCGTCAAGCGTTTGGCTGACGGCCGCTTGGTGGGTGACATGTTTGACGGTGCAGGTTTTGTGCGCGGAGTGCAGCGCAAGGGGTTTGACCTGACTGGCAAACGTGTGTTGGTGGTCGGCACCGGTGGTGTGGGTTGTGCCATTGCAGCTTCGCTGGCGGGTGCAGGCATTGCCGCCATCAGCTTGTTCGATGTGAACACCGCTGGGTGCCAAGCCCTGGCCAAACGCCTCAAAGACAACTACCCGCAGATCGACGTGCGCACCGGTTCCAACGACCCGGTGGACCACGACTTGGTCGTCAACGCCACGCCCATGGGCATGAACGAAGGTGATCCGCTGCCCATGGACGTTTCGCGCCTGTCACCCGACACTTTTGTGGGTGAGGTCGTCATGAAGGCCGAGACCACCGCGTTTTTGGCCGCTGCCCAAGCCCGAGGCTGCCGCACGCAGGTGGGCACCGACATGTTGTATGAACAAATTCCAGCATATCTGGAATATTTTGGTTTGCCCACCACCACCGCAGAAGTGCTGCGCCGTGGTGCCAAACTGAGCTACTGAACCCCTTGCGTTTGAATTCCCCAGATGGAGTGCACAGATGAGCCTGAACAAAGTTGACCGCGAAGCCGTTCCTGAAATGCCCAACCGCTTGGGGCTTTCGGGCATTGAGTTCATCGAATACGCCACCAGCCGCCCGCAAGCGCTGGGGCAGGTGCTTGAGAACATGGGCTTTCGACCTGTGGCTCGCCACCGTTCGCGTGAGGTGACCTTGTACCGTCAGGGGGCGATGAACCTGGTGGTCAACGCCAACCCGGACGACGCTCGCGTGAGTGGCACGGTCGATGGTCAGCCGGTGATTTCGGCCGTGGCTTTTCGCGTGCAAGACGCATTGAAAGCGCACAACCGCTGCATGGAACTGGGCGCCTGGAGTGTGGGCAGCCACGCGCAGGCGATGGAGCTGCACATCCCGGCCATTCATGGCCCGGGCGGCAGCCGCTTTTACTTTGTAGACCGCTGGCAAGAATTTTCGATCTACGACATTGACTTCAAGCCCATCCCCACCGTGGACCCCAACCCGCCAGCGCTGGCGGGCATGAGCTATTTTGGGGTGGTGCAGTACATCGGCGCGGCTCGCAGTGCCGATTGGCAGACTTATTACGAACACATGTTCGACTTCAGCTCCATTCCTGACGAAGAGCGCTTTGGCATTCTGCCCAAGGGCAAGCTGATGAAAAGCCCTTGCGGCACCTTCTTGTGGCAACTGGTGGAGCCCGATGTCTGGATGGACGGCGATGACAGCCCCGAGTGCCTGCAGCGCATGGGCTTTGGCGTGCCGAACGTGGCAGAGGCTGTGGCCGCGCTCAAGGCGCGTGGCGTGGAGTTCGTTGAATCGACCCAGCTGCACCCCGAAGACCGCGGGGCCTTAACGCGCAACACGCTAGGTTCTGTTGCGTTTGAACTCGTCCACAAATAAGCCAGGAGCTGTTATGAACTTGCTCGACGGCTACGGCATGGACACCATCACCATGGCCGGCACCCTGGAGGCCAAACTGGCCGCCATGAAGGGCGCAGGCTTTTCTCAGGTGATGCTGATGGCCCGTGATCTGGTCACGCACCCTGGCGGCGTCAAGGCCGCTGTGGCCGCTGTGCACGCCAGCGGCATGCGGCCCACAGGCTTTCAGGTGCTGCGCGACTTTGAAGGGCTTTCGGGCCATCTGCACAGCTACAAGCTGGACATCGCCAAGTCGATGCTGGAGATGTGCGCGGCCACCGGCAGCAAGGTCTTGCTGGCCTGCTCATCCACCTCGCGCCACGCCACACAAGACCTCGATCAAATCGCAGCTGATTTGAAAAAGCTGGCCATGTTGGCGGTGCCACTGGGCATCAAAGTGGCCTACGAGGCTCTGTCGTGGGGCCGCACGGTCAACGAATTTCCTACCAGCTGGGACGTGGTTTGTCGCGCCGACTGCCCCAATCTGGGCATTGGTCTCGACTCCTTCCACATCTTTGCCGCCAAGACGCCTCTGGACGCCATTGAAGAGTTGGACCCGTCCAAAATTTTCTTGGTGCAGCTGTCGGACTTCATGTGGCAGGAAACCCCAACCTTTGAAGAGCGCATGACCACAGCCCGCACTTTCCGTGTGTTTCCGGGTGAGGGCGTGCACAGTGAGCAGCTGGCCGATATGGTGCTGCGACTGGACCGTATTGGTTACCGGGGCGACTACAGCTTCGAGGTTTTCAACGACGACTACCAGCAACTGCCGCTGGAAACCGTGGCCGAACGTGCCCGCAAGAGTGCGACCTGGCTGCACCAAGACGTGTTACACAAGTCGGCACCTCTGCCTGAATGGGCGCGCCAGCGGGCTTGAGGTCTGCGCCGATCGCACAGACATAGACTAGCTTGGCTAGCGGAACAAGCTGGGCGGCGAGACCACGCCAAAGTCAGGACCGATGCCGCCTGACGGGGGCTGCGGGCACTGCGTACTCAGCTGAATGGTGATGGTTTTTTTCTTCTTCGATGCGTCAACAATCCGCGCGCAGGCAAAGCTGGAAATGGGCCGGTCTGCATGCGCTGCGATGCTGGTGACCATGGGCAAAGTCACGTATTCACATGATTTGTCGTTGGCGGCACTGCAGTCGTCCACTGTGTCAAATAAAGTGGTTTTTGAGCCGGGCTCGATCCAGATTTTGTCGCCGATGCTCAATTCCACCGGGTTTCTGTCTTCGACCAAATCCCTGAAGGTGTTGACATCGTTTTTATCGGTCAGCAGCGATGACCACTGAAACGTTTTGCAGGGGTCAAAAGGTTTGTCATCGAAGGCCTGCAGCACCAGCAAATAGGCTTTTCCTGTCAATGGGTTGATGGTGGGCGCTGGCGGTTGGGCGGTGCTGTTCCAGTAGGTGTCGTAAACACACTGGTTTGCGACCAAGGGAAACAAGCCACCGGGTTCAATGGTGCCTGGGCTGGTCATGCCCGAGACGGCCGTGACGGACACAGGGGTGGAAAAAATATTCCAAAGGCGAGCAAAAAAAGTGGCCACCTCGCCGTCGTTTTGCCCAGAGCCTTTGGTGAGCGTGACCTGAACGGCCGGAACATCGTTGGCTGCCGGTGTCATCGGCAGCAGTTGCAGTGCCGCATTGACTTGCTTGGGGTTCCAGTAGCCCGATTGCACGGTACCGGTCGACAGCATTTTTCCATCCGCCGCATTGAATGCGATGGCGTCGAATGCCCTTGTCTCAGCGGTGGACCACTGTGGTGTGGTCGACGTGGTGCCGCGCAAATGCTGGGCACCCGCGAGCGCGGCGGCATCGGCGTCGTTTTGCAGCTCATTGCGAACGATCTGCACATAGGCCAGGTCGATCACCAGGGCTGCAATGCCGAGAAACACCGGAATCATGAAGGCCACCAACACGGTGACTGCACCTCGTTCGGCGCGTGGGTGTGTTTTCATCATTCCCTCACCATGACTGTGGTGGATGTCAATACCAGGGGTGAACCCATGGCACTCAGTAAATTGCCCAAAGCCAAACCCCTGAAGGTGTAGCTCACGCGGACGGCCAGATGCTCGGGGTTGGTCTGAACAGGAAAGTCAACCGTGATCAGACTGGCCGCACCCAAAGTCAACAAGGCGTTGCCCGTGTAGTTCAACACGCGTGTCGAGATCTCGTTGGTGCTGACGGGTGGCACCCGCAACACAATGCCTGCACGCGCCCCTTCACGACTGGCGTTGGTGATCACAGCTTTGTCATAGAGCGCCATGCCGAACTCAACAATGCCCGAAAAGATCAACAGCAGCAAGGGCAATAACAAACCGAATTCAACCGTGGCCGTGCCCCTTTGGGCATGTGCCAGCTTGTGGGGGGGCGATAGAGGGCGGATGAATGAGAGCCCCCGAACATCAACCATGCTTTGCGTCATTGGTGAAATCCTTTTGTCATAGACATGATGGGTTGTGGGCCGCCGGACGATTGGCGAGCCCCAATGCAAACCATATGAAAAAAGCAGGCCAGACACCGTGGTCTGTCGCACGAAAATCAAAAAATTTGAGCATTGCACGCCACAACAGTGCCCTGTGCAACAGACGGCTGCATCAGCCGCTCATTAATTCATGACCACACAGATGCAGCAAGTGTCTGTGTTGGAGGGGCACTCTGATCGACCATCTCTGCCATTCAAGGGCAATCACGAAGAGCGGAATCTGCACTCAATTTTTCAAATCAAAAAAGGAGTTTTGTCATGAATCATGTCATGCGCGTATTTAAAAATTTCACACTCGATGAGGGTGAGGCGACAGCCACTGAATATGGCTTTCTTGCGGCACTGATGGCCTTGGGCATTGCCGTGGGTGCAAGCGCATTGGGCGCTGAGTTGGGTTTGTTTTTTGGTCGCATTGCCACACGGCCTTCTACGGCCGCATGAAATAAGAGCTTCGCCGATGTGCGTGAACCTGCCCATCTTTGCCAATGGGTACGGTGGCTAACAGACGAGAGGCATTCTTGTTTTTAAAGTTCAAGCACGGTGATCCAGAAATGAGAACACCGTTGCAAAGAAGGCGTCTTTGTTTTTGATGAGCGCAGACCGCCATCGCTGGCAAGTGAACGTCGCTTGAAGTTCATCAACCTTGATCTGGAGTTAGTCAATATGAAAACGAAAATCCAAAAATTTATCAACGACGAGTCGGGTGCAACCGCCATCGAATACGGCTTGTTGGCCGCTTTGATCGCAATTGTTATGGCGGCAGGTGCGACAACCTTGGGCAAAAACCTGAATGATATGTTCACATTTATCGCTGGAAAATTTCCGAAAGCTTAACTAAACCGCATCCACAAAACCCAGAAACCGACCATGCCGACCTTGTCATTGGAGTTTGTCAGCTTGTTGGCCTTGATCACATTGCTGGTGCTGGCCGGCTGGCACGATTGGCGCATGCGACTGATTCCCAACACCTTGGTGCTCTGGGGCTTGCTCACTGCGATGGTCTTGTCGATGACCCCTCGGGGCATTGGGTTGTCGTCCTCAATGCTGGGTGGCGTGACCGGTTTTCTGGTGTTTTTGTTTTTTCACTTGTTCAAGATGGTTGGTGCTGGCGACGTGAAATTGGTGGCGGCGGTCGGCATGTTCGTCGGTTGGCCAGACATGGCGAAAGTCTGTCTGGCCATCTTGATTGCAGGCGGTCTGGTGTCCGTGGCGTGGGCACTCTGGACATCGCGGTGGCCGACGGTTTTGAAAAATCTGCAGACCGGTTTGATGCAACACCTCCGGTCTGGGCTGTTGCCGCAAATCGGTCAGCCCCTGATCACTCAGGTCTCCCCCGAGCGTGTTCCCTATGCCTTGGCCGTTGGTTTGGGCACAGCAGCTTATTACGCCGTGACATGGTGATGGCGTCGTCACGGAATTTGGAAGAGGAACAACATGATGAACAAACGTCCGGTTTTGATGATGGTTGCGGCGACCACCGCGGCCTTGGCAACCGTTTCTATGGCCGCTATCTGGTTGAAGCAAAAAGACGACAACAACACCATCAAGGTGGTGGTTGCGACCCGGGATCTGCAAATTGGCACCCGCTTGCAGCCTGCCATGCTGGAGACCGTGAGTTGGCCCATCGCTGCGCCCATCAAATCGCCATTGCAATCGACCGAGCAAGCGTATGACCGCGTGATCAACATGCCCATCTTGAAAGGAGAGCCGATACAGGAAACCAAATTGGCGGCGCTGGGGCAACAAGGCGGTCTGTCCTCGGTCTTGAAAGACGGCAAGCGTGCTGTGACTGTGAAAGTCAATGAAATTGTGGGTGTGGCCGGATTTGCTTTACCCGGTAATTTTGTGGATGTGATGGCCAACATCCCGGACAAAGACAACAACCCGGTTTCCAAAATTGTGCTGGAGAGGATTCAGGTACTGGCTGTTGCGCAAGATGTGGCCAGCACTGAAAACAAGCCGCGTGTGGTGAGTGCAGTGACTTTGGAAGTCACCCCGCAAGAAGCTGAAATCATCGATTTGGCCCGAAGTGTCGGTGCCTTGTCTTTGGTCTTGCGCAGCCAAGTGGATGTTGCCAGCGTGGAAACACTGGGCTCACGCAAAGCAGATTTGTTGCAACGGGCTGGGAAACTTCAATCCAAGTTGACCGATGCGCCTCTACCGGCATTTCAAGACGCCGCTTCGCGTTCAACACCCGTGCGTGTGGTCAGACGTGTGAGCACGACTGCGCCGTCCAAAGGGGCGGAAAAAATGGAAGTGATTCGTGGGATTAAAAAATCCCAAGAGTCGGCCGAATAAAACCGCTTTTTGTCTGTGGATCACATCAGCATGAAAAAAATCATCTCAACATTTTCGGCGCATGGTTTGGCCATCGCATTGAGTTTCGCTTTCCCCTTATTGGCTGCCGAAATCGAAACAGCACCGCCTAAAAAAATAAACAAGCCTGTGGCTGCTGCCCCGTCAGATAAGTCGCTCACGTCGCAGGGGCCCGTCGAGTTGTTGCCTGGCGTCAATCTGAGCACGGGAAAGTCCACCCTGCTCAAACTGTCAGAACCGGCGCTGCGCATCTCGATCGGTAACCCGGATGTGGCCGATGTCACCTTGATCAACGCCAAAGAGGTTTATGTGCTGGGTAAAAAATCCGGCGTCACCAATTTGATCGTCTGGTCTGCCAATGGAAAAACCACTTTGCGCGATGTCACTGTGGCGCTGGACACTGCCATGCTGGAGTCCAGACTGGCCAAGTGGGTGCCTACCAAAGAGCCCTTGATGGTCGATGTGATGGCCGACACGGTGGTGTTGCGCGGGCGCGTTCCCGATTCGACCAAAGTGCACCGGATTGTGAGCTTGGCCGAGGCCTACACGGGGGGCAAAAAAGTCATCAACATGCTTCGTGTGGAGGGCTCTCAGCAGGTCATGCTGGAAGTTAAGGTGGCCGAGGTGTCGCGTACGCTGCTCGATGAATTGGGGGTGGACATCAACCTCACCCGAACAGCGGGCAGCACCTCGGTGTCCTTGCTTTCGCAATTCTTGTCCAATGGCGCAACGGCCCTGACCACGGCACGGGCCAATGGCAATACCACCATCACACTCACGGCAGAAATGAAAAAGGGTTTGGTCAAAATCCTGGCCGAACCCACCATCACGGCCATCAGTGGGCAGGAAGGCTCGTTTCTGGCGGGCGGCAAGATCTTCATCCCTGTGCCTCAGGGGGGCTCCAGCAACAGCATTACCCTCGAAGAAAAAGAGTTCGGTGTCGGCTTGAGTTTCACGCCCACCGTGTTGGAGGAGGGGCTGATCAATCTGAAAGTGACGCCCGAAGTGTCTGAGCTGTCCCAGTTGGGGGCGACAGTCAAGGCGCTCAATGGTCAGGTCAGTGTCTTGCCTTCCATCACCACCCGGCGAGCCTCTACCACCGTGCAGCTGAGAGACGGTGAAAGCTTTGCCATTGGCGGCTTGATCAAAAGCAATGTGACCGAGGCGATTCGCGCATTGCCCTTGTTGGGTGAACTGCCCGTGCTGGGCGCCTTGTTCCGCAGCAATGCGTTCCAAACTGAAAAATCCGAATTGCTGTTCGTGATCACGCCTCGATTGGCCAAAACAGCTGAGCAGACCTTGGCCTTGCCCACGGACCATTTCAAGCCGCCCACCCGAGCCGAATTCATGATCGAGGGCTTGATGGAACCCACACCTTCGACATCCGCAGACAAGCCAGCCCCTGCCCCTGCAGATGAGGCTGTTGCCGTGCACCCACAAACCTCGACTCCAGGAGATGCGAAATGACAGCAATGACTATCGGCAAAGTCCAAAACCTGTGCGCGTGGCTGCTGGTGAGTTTGGCTGCAACGGGTTGCGCCAACACACCATATGCGGACGCACCGCAAGCAGGGCAATCGGTTCGTCAAGCGTGGGCTGCGCAAACACTGAATTCGGAGGCTGGACAAAAAAAATGGCCACTGGCTGACAGCGATGGTGTTGCCATGAAGTCTGCCGTTGACCGTTACCAAAGTTCCTTTGACAAGCCACCCTCCCCGGTGAATGTCATGAACATTGGAATCGGTGGATCGGCCGGCACTGCTGGTCGTTGAAAGGACTGACATGAACACGTATCTGCTGGCACCGGATGCCGCCACGGTCGAATTGTTGCGCAACACAGTTCAGTCGCAGAGTTTGACGGTCAAGTCGGCTCTTGTACGCGCCGCAGGACAGTCTTTGCTGCCTCTGCTCCAAAATATCGAGTCTGGTATTTTGCTGTTGTGCAGTAGCCAAGGGCAATTGGCCGAAGACCTCGAAGCACTGGAATCCATGACCTGGGCCAACCCGCAGCTCAGTGTGGTCCTGATCAGTGACAGTGATACCAAAGAAGATTTGATGCTTGCCATGCGCGCGGGCATTCGCGAGGTGGTGGCGTCACCACCCGCCCAGTCTGATCTGATTGCCGCTTTGCGCCGTGTCGTGGGGCATCACGGAAAAACCCGCAATGCCGATGACAGTTTCGTTGGGTCCGGAAAAATCGTGGCCTTCATTTCGTGCAAAGGCGGCAGCGGATCGACTTTTTTAGCCACCAACATGGCCTATTTGATCGCCGACACGTTCAACCGTCGGTGTGTTCTTGTTGATCTGGATCTGCAGTACGGCGATGCCTCGTATTACATGAGTCAGGACGATGCCAAAAACAACATCAGCGACTTAACGCAACAAATCGATCGCCTTGACGCACAGTTGTTGAGCAGTTGCATGCAGCGCATTACCCCACGGCTGAATTTGCTGGCAGCCCCCAATGAGCCAGGTGTGGCCTTGGCCATCACCGCCAACCAACTTGAGCAGGTCTTGACATTGGCCAAACGCATGCATGAGTTTGTGGTGCTCGATTTGGACAGCGCCATTGATGCGGTCACGCTCAAAGCATTGGACATGGCGGATGTTGTCTTTGTGACGATGGAGTGCAACCTGCCCGTGGTGCGCAACGCGAAACGACTGGTCAAGCTTTTCCACTCTTTGGGATATGGCGATGACAAGTTGAAATTGCTGGTGAACAAATTCCAGTCTGATGGCGTTCTGGATGTCAAAAGCATCGAGCAAGCCGTGGCCATCAAAGTTAACCACACCATTCCCAATCAGGTCGAGGCAGTGACCGAAGCCTTTAATTTGGGTCGACCGCTGGAACTGTTGCACCCACAGAACGGCGTGCTCAAAGCCTTGCGCGAAATCACATCGTCGCTGTTGCACACCCCTTTGCCCAAAACCCGTGGCTGGATGGATCGTTTGATGGGTAAAGCGGCCTGAATGGCGACCCGCAACAAAAGGAGATTGCTTTGAAAATGGACATCCGCCAGCATTTTGAGTCGCACGCATCCATTCCGATCGCGCTGGCGACTGCACAGTCTCCCAGCAGGGTGACCGCGGTTCGGCTTGAATCCATCAAGTCTCAAATACACCGAGAAATTCTGGCGCAGGTGGATCTGCGGCGCATGGAGACGATTTCGCCCGAAGCCCTGCGCCAGGAGCTCAAGGGGCTGACCCAAAGGCTGCTCGATGAAAGTGGCTTGGCCATCAACGAGGCAGAGCGTCGGCAGATTGTTCAGGGCATCCAGGATGAAATGTTGGGCTTGGGCCCCATTGAGCCTTTGTTGGCAGACCCCACCGTGTCCGACATATTGGTCAATGGTCCGCACAGTGTGTATGTCGAGCGCAAAGGCAAGATCGAGTCGACCAACATTGAATTTGACAGTGAGGCGCATTTGATGCGCGTGATCGACCGCATTGTCTCTCGCATAGGCCGCCGTGTGGATGAGATGAATCCCATGGTCGATGCCCGATTGCCGGATGGTTCCCGCGTCAACGCGGTGATACCCCCTTTGGCCATTGACGGCCCTTTGCTGTCGATTCGCCGTTTTTCGGTGGTGCCTTACACCATGATGGATTTGCTGGCGTTTCACACCCTCAATGCAGAGATGTCTGAACTCGTCCATGGTTTGGTCAAGGCCAAGATCAATTTGTTGGTATCGGGTGGGACAGGCAGCGGAAAAACCACTTTTTTGAATGTCATTTCGGCCAGCATTCCCCATGATGAGCGGATTGTCACCATCGAAGATGCGGCTGAATTGCAATTGCAGCAACCGCATGTGGTACGGATGGAAACCCGACCTCAAAACATCGAGGGCAAGGGAGAAATCAGCCAACGTGCCTTGTTGCGAAACAGTCTGCGCATGCGACCAGACCGCATCATTTTGGGCGAGGTTCGTGGTGCTGAAGTGCTGGACATGTTGCAGGCCATGAACACCGGACACGATGGCTCCATGACCACCATCCATGCCAATTCGCCGCGCGATGCCATCACCCGTCTTGAGCACATGTTGGGCATGGCCGGACTGAATGTAGATGCGCGTTCGATGCGACAGCAAATCAGTGCTGCATTGACCGTGATCGTGCAGGTTTCCCGCTTGTCAGATGGTCGGCGCAAGGTGACCAGTCTGCAAGAAATCACGGGCATGGAGGGGGATGTGCTCAGCATGCAGGAAATTTTTAAATTTGACCAAACAGGCATCTCCCCTGAAGGCCAGGTTCAGGGCCGCTTTGTGGCCACGGGGATTCGCCCCAAGTTTGTGCAGCGCCTGAAAACACGCGGCATTCAATTGCGAGAAGACTTGTTTGATCCTTTGAACATTCGAGGTGCATGATGGACTTGGCCTATTGGTTCATTTTGGGCTCGTGCGGCATCGCCAGTTTTTTGATGCTGTTGGGCTTGTACGAGGCTTGGCGTGTTCACTGGAGCCCCCGTCAAAAATTGCTCGACCACAGGATGCACCAGATGTTCAGGCACGAGCAGCAACATGCTCATACGCCCATTGTTCACAGACGTACACTGAGTCGTTTCGACACGCTGGATCGTTGGTTGAGTCAAGTGCCTGGCATAGACGTTTTTGACCGTTTTCTTCGTCAAACCGATTTGCCCCTGGATGTTTCTCAGAGCCTGATGACTGGCTTGATGTTGGTTGTGGCTGCTGGCCTTGTGGGTGTGGGGCTGCACTTGCCTGTGCTTTTGACGGGCCTGTTGGTGCTGGGTACTTTGAGCGGCGCCCTTTATTACCTCAAGTACCGGGGCGTGCAAAGGATCATCGCCATCGAAAAGCAACTGCCCGATGCGCTCGACCTCATGGTTCGGGCTCAGCAATCGGGCCATGCCTTTATCAGCGCCCTGCAGATCACCGCGACCGAGTCCCGCCCGCCCATTTCGCTGGAGCTGCGCAAGGTATTTGATGAGATCAATCTGGGCATGAGTGTCCAGTCGGCCATGAACCATTTGGCCGAGCGCATCGACAGCAAGGAGATCCGCTATTTTGTGGTGGCTGTGCTGATTCAAAACGAGACGGGCGGCAATCTGGCCGATGTCTTGCGCAAGACAGCCACTTTGATCCGGGAGCGACAAAAAATAGCGGGCGTGGTTCGGGTCTTGTCCGCCGAGGGCCGTATCTCTGCCTGGATCTTGTCTGTCATGCCATTTTTGCTGGCATTTTTGTTGCACCTCATCAATCCCGAGTTCGTTGCGGTTCTCTGGAAAGACCCGATGGGTCTGGCCATGCTGGGTGTTTCTTTGGGCTTGATGTTGGTGGGGATTTTCTGGATGTCCCGACTGGTTCAAATCAAAGTCTGAAAGCGTGTCATGGCCACCTTGAATTTTCTGTTTCTGGGCTTTTTGTTCCTGCTTGTAGCCTCTTTGGTTTATCTCGCCTTGAACCAATGGGCCTCCGATGATTTCGAAAAGCGTCGATTGGGCTTGGTTCAACCCAGCCGACCTGCAGAACATGCTTGGCTCAAGCGCATGCAATCGAAGATGATGGCCTTGCTTTTAAGGATGAGCCCCTGGGCTGGCACGGCGGCACCAGAAGATGCTTTGCAGCCAATCGCGTTGCAGATGCGGCTTTTGAATGCGGGCATTCGGTCAGGTCTGGCGGTGCCGGTTTTTCTCGGCTTGAAGACATTTTTGACTTTTTTTCTGCCCGCGTGTTTCGTGATGCTGACGTGGTTGTTGCAGTTGTCGTGGTCTGAGCTGATGTTTTGGACCGGCGTCATGGCTGCGGCTGCTCTGGGGTACTACACGCCCAATGTGGTTTTGCACCAGCTGGTCAAGAAGCAGCAAAAAATCTTGTTTCATGCCGTGCCGGATGCACTGGATTTGATGCGTTTGTGCGTGCAGGCCGGCTTGGGCTTGGATGCCGCCATTGAAAGGGTGGGGCGCGAAATGCGTTTGTCTTATCCGCAGCTGTCGGACGAGTTTGCCTTGACGGGGCTGGAGCTGCGTGCTGGATCTTCACGCGCAGAAGCACTGCGCCATCTTTCCCAGCGCATGGGTTTGCCCGATATCGAGGGTCTGGTCTCGATGCTCATTCAGGCAGACCGGTTTGGCACCAGCATTGCGGAGTCACTCGAGGTGCATTCAGATGCACTCAGAACAAAGCGCCGTCTGATTGCCGAAGAAGCTGCGGCCAAGTTGCCCATCAAACTGTTGATCCCCTTGATTTTTTGCGTTTTCCCCTCGTTGATGACTGTCCTGTTGGGGCCTGTGGTGATCAGCATCGCGCAACATTTGTTCCCCTTAGTCAATGGGTGATGGTCATCAATTCGAGACGCGCAATGGCATGGGCTGTCAGTTATGCATGTTGATGACCTCACCACAACGTGAATTTATTGACTCAATTGTCCGATACAGCGGGTCATCCTGATCATTCTTTATGTAGGTGCTCGCCAATGGTGTTATTTGAAATTTCGGTTCAAGTGTTGCTTGTTAATTCAGATCAGGTGATGACGAACCTTTTGACCAAAGAGTTGGGGTCTGAAAATGATATTCAATTGCTCTGCGTTGCCCAAAGCCGTCGTGAAGGTAAACGGCTGATTGAAAACAAGAATTTCGATGTCATGCTGATCGATCCCGTTTTGAAGGATGGCAATGGTTTTGATCTGATCAGTTATGCCAAAAAAATAAGGCCATTGTGTGAAGTGGTCGTTGCCGGACGCGATGAAGGAGAAGACGCTATGCGCGCCTTCGCCTCTGGGGCGATGGGTTACGTGCCTTGCACGGGTGCAGAAGGACGGTATGCCCACGCGGTCAAACAGGTGGCCTGCGGTGGGGCCTACATGACACCCCGCATGTCACGAGAGGTTCTCTGTCAATTGGAGAGCAAGTCAGCACTGGTGGATCGTCGTCGTGAAATGGAGCGACTGACGCTGCGTGAACTGCAAATTTTGAGGATGGTGGCCGATGGGCACACCAGCTTGCCTCTGGGTAGGAAGCTGGGGATTTCATGCCAGACCGTGAATGCACACGTTAAGAATATTTTGAGAAAGTTGAATGTTCGAACCCGAGCGCAGGCGATCGCCAAAGCCTATGAGCAAGGTGTTTTGTAGCGAGCTTCATTGTTTTTTATTTCAACAATCGCCACATGGGTGGCAGCAAATCGTACAAAGCAGTGGGTTCGCGTCGAAGCCAGAAAGGGGGGGTGGGTTTTGAGGAAGATGGCACGGAAGAGGTCAGGTCGATGTCTTGCAATTGCTGCATCCAGGCGAGATCAATTTGACCGTCTGCCGTGACCCTGGCATAAATAAGCCGTAACATTTTTTCTGCTTCCAGACTGCCCGCGCTGGCCGCCATACTGTAAAGGCGCAAGGCTTCTGTGTAGTTTGCCGGAACCCCTTCACCTTTGTGTTGTTTGCGCGCCTGTTTGAGCAGTGAGTTTGCATTTGAGGCAAGTGGATGGTTTTTGACGGGTGCGTTCAGGTCGGCTGTTTGTTTAAGTCGATCCATCATGATTTTGGCATTGCCAGCTGCCACGTTCGACTCCTTGGCCGCTGAATTGAAATAGGCCAAGGATTCGTTGAACTGCATTCTGGCTGCACTGTCAATGCCCAATTCAATGCGAGCTTGTACATCTCCTTGGCGAGCGGCCTCAAGAAGCAAGGCCTTGTAGGGCAACGGTTTCGAGTCGAATCCGCTGTCTGGCTCACTTGTCATGGTTTCTTTGCGGCCACGGTCCTGCAAGCTCTGGGTTCGATGAGTCAGGGTCAGCCATTCCAAATAGAGTGCACGAGACGCATTGATTTTTCGCAATTGCTCAATCGACACTTCTGCCGCAACGGGGTCATGTGGTGCGAGGCATTCTTCGATGGCACACCAAGCCAATCCTGCATGCGCCAGAAAAAAACCTTGGTCAATGGCTTGCTTGAACCATTTTTTTGCCAAGTCAGTGTCGATGGGCATGGCAATACCATGCAATGACAAGAGTCCCAAAATCCAGGCAGCTTCAGCAGATGTCATTGGTTTTATTTTTGCTGAGAATTTTTGTGACGGGTTCAATTTGCTTTCTCCTCGGGCGAGAGATTGCAAACGCGCCAGTTCATTCCAATGCAATGAGGTCACACCACTTGTTATATCGCCTGGGTAGACATTTTCATGGGTTCGGCCCAGTTGCACGTTGGGTCCAACAATCTCCAGGGGCAAGGCTCTAGTTGCCGCGTACCGGTCGTTGGCTTGGGTTGGGATATTGCCCTGAGATTGCGCGGAGCCGATCACACAGACGGTCAACCACAAACAGTGACGCCCCCAGCTTTGAAATACCGAACCTCGGAGGACGCTTGTCTGTGGCATGGCGTGTACCTGCTTGTGAATCAACGCGAAAGCGGTGCGGGCGGCGAAGTAGCTGAAGGTGGCGAAGAGGGGGGCACGACGCGGCGTGGTCCGACCTGCCAAGCCAAAGTGCCCGATGTGAATCCGGTGCTCCCCAATAATGACTCATACATGAGGGTCACTTCGTTCAAACTCCGAATGCCTTGGATCGGCGTCAATGCGGGGCCCTTTAATGCATCGGGCAAGCGGCTGTTGACATCTGTGTCGGTTGCCATGCACATAAGCTCTTCTTTTCCTGGTCCGGATGTTTCCAGGACGTAACCTGGATTAGGACTCATCCAGTCAGGCAGTCGAATGGCCTGATTAGCACTGATGTGCGCGTTGGGTGTCACAGGATTGGGCAGCAAGCGCATGACTTGTCCTGCGGCGCTGGCTAGGTAGCATGCCAGATGCGATTGTCGTGAAACGGTCAGTGACAAGAAAACTTGCTCCCCAACTTCGAATTGCTGGCGCCCCATCAGGATATTTTCAATTTGGAGGTCGATGCTGCGTGGTACCTCATTGACACCATAAACTTTGTCCGAGAAAGGGGGAGGCAAGGCGTCATCCTTGTTCATCGCTTGAGGTTCGGCAGATTGGGATAGCCAACCATAGCGGACCAATTGACCTTGCGCGTTCAGGGTTACATAGTCTCGAAGGACACGTTCATAGGTATTGAAATCTACAACGCCAGTGACCACCATGCCGCTGTCAGCTTGAAATTTTGCCAACGCCATGCGCAATGCCTGTGTTCCAGGTCGTTGTGTGCCGTTGGGGGGCAAATACCCTTTGCTGACCAGTGATTGACGCACCAATGCCTCATGAACGCCAATGCTGCCCTCGTCATACCAGTCCCGCAATTGGCGTTGGAAGTTGGGATGGGTTTGTTCCATGGTCAAACATTGCCAATACGGTACACGTGCCCATTTTCCTGTCAGTTCGATCATGGCCAATTCCACCAGTGTTCGAACAGCTGCCCCGGATCCTTGTGCATAGTCACGACCCACGTTGAATTGCCAGCCGTAATCTCGGATGCGGCCGGCCAAATCCAGGCCCTGACCACCATTGCTGATGATCACTTCGTTGGCGGAATCCAAACCGGGAATCATGGTGCGTGTTCGGAAATCCCCCATGTGCATTTCCAAGCCGATGATGGTCACGGTTCTGTTTTGGCTATAACCGGTTTCAAAACGGGCGGCCGATGTGCCTGCGTCAAAGCGGTTGTTCAGTACGTTCTGGTCTACAAAAGCGACTGAACCGGAAACATATAGAGAGGGGCGCTGTAATTGAATTTGGTTGTTGTTCAGCAAGATGTTGGTTAAATTTTGCACGGTGTCTTGCCGTGCAATGTCCACTTCGTAATCGACATACCTGAATGCATTCGAGAGTCGCGACATTTGAAGTAATGCTGTGATCACCATGTCTTTGGTTGCGACAGGGACACGGGTAGAGAAATCGGGTATTTGCTTGCTGGTGATCAGCGTTGTTGGTATCTGCGCATCGCGCATCATCCGATCCATGCATTGCAAGGAGTCAGAGAAACTCGACATGGAACGCACCGGCCTTTGTGTAGGGCGATCAGCGGCATGACCATAGCTTTGAAAGTTGGCGTCTTTGCGTGCATCCATGGGGGTGCTGCAGCCCGTCAAGCCGATCATGAGCGCCAGCAGAAATGCTGCGCAGGAAATTTTTTTGGGCGAACCCCATAAGACCAGTTGATGAGAGCTGAGGAGCATGGTCGTTACCAGAAAATGAACACCCATCAGGTGTCCAGAAATTGAAATGGAAAATTGAGCTCGGGCGCAGGGATCAATTGCAGATGTTGACCAGATCGCCACGCAAAACCACCACCTGTGGGTCGTTTTGAGGTCCATAGCGTCCTGAGGTTGCGCCTGTCGAACTGCTGCTGCCTACTTCTTGTGTGCAAACTTTTCTCAAGCCTTGATTTGCGGTTGATGTCACAACCGATTCATCTGTGATGATGCCGGTGGTGTCTGCGGAAAATGCTTTGGCTTGAAATCGGGCCAATTTGGCCTGTACCCATCCAGGTATTTCTTGCGAATTGGTCATGACAGTCGAGCGCATGGCATTGTTTAAGGGCAGCATGTTGTAGGTCACGTGCTGTCGCAATACAACAGGATCCTCGCCTGGTGCCAGTTGTGCATACGTGTACGTCGTGAAGTACATCGCCATCGCTTGGATGGTAAAAATCAAAACAACATTGAATTTCATGAAATTCTCCTGACGGCAACGGGATGGTGACTGCTGCATGCAGCAGCCACCATTTCTTCATGACTCAGATGGATCAGTCTGAGCAGGTCAGGCAGTTGCTGTTGGAAGACAGGTTCTGCAACGCTTTGGCACCAAAGCTGGCCTTGTTGATGACTGCGGAGTCTTTGATGAAAGCAACTTGGTAAGTCGCAGATTTAAGACCTTCATGGCCGATGTTGGAGGCGATGTTTTGCTCAGCCTGGCCGCCAAATCCGCTGTTCATGATCAGTGAATTTTTTGCCATCACCAATTGCAGCTCGGTACCGTTGGGCGTGAAACTGCCCACATTGGATGCCAAGTTTTGTTGGGCGCTTCCACCCGAACCAAATGCGCTGTTAATTACAGCTGTATTGACCAGCATCGTCGCTTGCATGGTAGGGTTGTTTTGTGTCGTTTGGCCGCCGTTGCCGTTGCCATTGCCGTTTCCATTGCCACCACCACTGTCGCTGGCAAAAGCGGTTGTGGCAAGTGTTGCCAAAAGGATCAGAGTGATTTTTTTCATGATGATTTCCTTGAAGAGATGAAGTGAAGTTGTGCCATTAGCTTTTTAAAAATTCAGCTTTGGCCCTTTAGATTCATTGGATGGGTGAAAACCACGGTGAAGGTTTTCGCCCTTTCCTTTGAATCGGATGTCAGTGTCTGAGTTCGACGACTGTTTTCCAATTCCTCATCCTGATTAGCTCTTCGTGGTTACATCGATCGATATGCATGGTGCGTTTATTCACTCCAAGTCGTTGCTACGCTTTGATTTTTAGAATTCTCAGGGGGGGTCAAACTAAGCTTTTTTGAGTTAGCTGTTTTCTTTTGATACCCGCTATGTGCAAAGCGTTATTGATTTACGGTAATCGAATAGGGGGATGGCTGATGGATATATGTCGTCCTATCGATGAAAACTGATCTTTAGATCAATGGCTATCAAGATTGAATCTAAACAACATGGACTCATTGTTTGGCTGTGAAGCGCACAGCTCATCATTTGAGTAATTCAGGAAGGAATTGGTATGACTTATCCCATGGTTGAAAGTGCCCGCCAGAACAGAATCTTGGCAGCTGTCCCGTTGAACCACTACGCTCGTCTGGTTGAACATCTCAAGCCGGTTGATCTTGCCGCTGGGCAAGTGATTTGTGAAGCGGGTGAAGCACTCGATTTTGTTTATTTCCCGACCACCTGCACGGCTTCATTGGTTTCGCACACCGCCGACGGGGGCAGTTCCGAGTTGGCCATGACAGGCCGGGACGGCATGGTGGGCGTTTCGTTGGTGCTGGGCAGTGGCTCCATGAACCACCGTGCCGTTGTCCAGTGTGCGGGTCAGGCTTACAAAATGCCAGCCGATGTCTTTCAGACTGAACTCACCCGATGCCGGGGGTTGCAGCAATTGGCCCTGTGTTACGTGCAGTCTCTGATCACGCAAATGGCCCAGAGCATTGTGTGCATTGGCCACCACAGTGTCAGTGAGCGACTTTGTTATTGGCTTTTGTTCAATCAGGATGCATTGCTCAGTGACCAGTTGAACGTTACCCATGAAACGATTGCCAACATGTTGGGGGTTCGTCGCGAGTCGATCACTCAAGCGCTGGGGAAATTGCAGTCGGCAGGCTTGGTGGCCAGTGGTCGAGGGCGGATCAACATCCTGGACCGTGATGGCTTGACCGATTGTGTTTGTGAATGTTTTTCATTGGTGACCGCAGAGACCCGGCGTCTGTATGCGCGTGCGGAGCGCTCACCTATCACCGATGCGGGCCTCGATGATTTTCAAGAACCGCTGGTGGAGGATGCACTGCTGCACAAATACCAGGATGCCTACGATTTTGCACCTGTGGGTTTTGTGAGTCTCGACAAGTCAGGGCAGGTGGTCCAAACCAATTTGGCTGGGGCCATCATGTTGGATGTCCAGCGTTCTCAGCGCAGTCCGATGGCATTTGTGCTCCACATGAATGTTTCAGATCAGGCTCGGTTTCAGGATTTTCATCAGGAAGTTCTGAGTGGCAAATGCCGCCGATATTGCGAGGTAACCCTCTCTGCCACAGACCACCGGCCTGAAATGATGGTGCGGATTGATGCGACCCTTGACGATGTGGGTGACGAATGCAGGCTGGTGATGATTGATGTCACCCAGGAGAAACGACAGGTGGCGCAAGAGCTTGATCACGAGCGGCTGCAGCAAATGCAGCTTGCCACGCAACCTTTCATGTTGTGGTTCAAGGATCAGGAGGGACGGCTGGTCTCAGCCAATGCCACCCTGATGGACGACTGGCAGCATTTGGCGACAGATACAACGCTGGAGAAAGTGGACTTCAAAAGCATGGACATTGATTTCCGAGCACAACCACGGCTGCGGGTGTCATCGTCTTCGAGCAGAGGGGCCTGATGAGGATTTTTCTGTGCGCAGGTGTCTGCGCAGGGTGGGTGAGTCCAGTTGTATCGGCCATGTTACAAAGAGCAAGGCGGGATCGAAGAAAATCACGCTTGTTGTTCTTACAAAGAGTTGATCATGCAATTGGGCCTTTCAAAGCGCTGGCAGCGCAGGGCATTGTTTTTTGTGCTCGGTGTGTTGCTTTTGTGGGTGGTCAGCTGGGCTGCTGTGCCTCGCCTGGTTCAATGGCAACTTGAAAAGCAAGGCGCTCGGATGTTGGGGCGTGTGGTCACGGTCGAGCAAGTAGCGTTTCGACCTTGGTCTATGGCGCTGATTTTTCGGGGCTTGCGCATTGGCAAGGCGGGTTCGCAAGATGCCGAAAGCGAAGCCCAGTTGACGGTTGACGAGATCGAGGTGAATGTGGCGCTGCAGTCGCTGGTGTTCTTTGCGCCCGTGGCCGATGCAATTGTGTTGCGCAACCCGCAGGTGCATTTGACCCATTTGGGGCAAGGCCGTTACGACATCGATGATGTTTTGCAGCGCTTCACAGCACCAGGTGCACCCAGCACCGGCATGCCACGTTTGTCCTTGTTCAACATCCAGATCATGGGTGGGGGCGTGCAATTTCGCGATGAGCCCAAGGCGGTCAACCATGTTCTGTCGGATGTGCGGCTGGACATTCCGTTTTTGAGCAACCTGGGGGGCAGGCGCGATGTGGCGACACACCCGCGCTTGGCATTCAAGTTCAATGGCGCTGCGTTTGACACCGATGCCGAGACGGCACCCTTTGCGAAGGACCGGCACACGCAGGCCCGGTTCAAGATCAAAGACCTGGACGTTGCGCCTTATTTGCCTTATTTGCCAGCAGCTTGGCCTGTGCGTCTGGCGCAGGGGCAGTTGGACATGGATGTCGCTGTGGACTTTCGCCAACAGGCTTCCGCAGAAGTGGCGCTGTCGGGTCACTTGACTCTGAACGGCTTGGTGCTCAATGAAAAGACAAGTGCCCCGAAAGATCAGCCTTTGCTGCAATGGGGTGGTTTGGATTTAAAGATCGATGAATGGCGGCCACTCGAAGCGGTGTTCAAGCTCGACAGCTTGCATTTGGATCGCCCTGTTGTGCATGTGCGGCGTGATCGCGAAGGCGAGTTGAACTGGGCGCGTTTTCAGCGGTTTTATGCACCGGCTCCCGGTAGCGATCCATTCCCCGAAAAGCGGCCTTCTTTTTATGCCTTGAAGCACTTTCAAATATCGGCGGGTCAGGTGCAATGGCAGGACGCCATGACCCGAGTGCCCACGACGGTGGTGCTGGCCGATCTCGATTTTCAAAGCCGCAATTTGAGCTGGCCAGCACGGCAAGTGGCACCGCTGAATGGACAAGCCAGCATTCAGGGGGGCAGTGTGTCTTTGAGCGGTGAGAGCGATTTGAAGAGTGCACAACTGGGCGTGAAGTGGGCTGGCTTGTCACTCAAGAGCGCAGCACCCTATTGGGCGGAGCTGTTTGTGCCTGAGCTTTCTGGCAAGTCGTCTGCAGACCTTCGGCTGGATTGGCGTGCTGCTGAAGGTGCTGAACCGGCACGGCTGGTGGTCACGGCGCCGCAGATCCGGGTCACCGATGTCAGCCTAGGCAAGCCCGGCCAACCAGATGCCTCGCTGGCCGAGTTGGCGTTGGATCAGGTGGAAGTCGATGTTTTCAAACAACAGGCGCGTTTGGGGCGTGTGGCTTTGACACGGCCTCAGCTGAAGTTGTTGCGCAGCCCCGAGGGGCGCTGGATGGCCCAGGACTGGTGGGTGCCCACGAAGACGCAAGCTGAAAAGCCAAGCCCTTCGTCCAAGCCGTGGCAGTTGGACGTTCGCCAATTGCAGATCAGTGCCGGCGTGGTCAATCTGGACGATCGTTCAGCTGGCGGGCAGGTTCAGATGGATGTCCGCGAAGTGAACCTCAGCACAGGACCGTGGCAACCGCTGGCCGATTCGCCTCAGATGACGCCCGTTAAATTGGGCTTGCTTGTGGGCTCTGGGCGCCGCGACGCCGGACGTTTAGGGTTTGATGGGGCGTTTCGTCTTCCCTCCACGGGTTTGGAGCCCGCGAAGGCGACGCCTTTGCAGCTCAAAGGGCGATTGCAGCTGGATCATTTACCAGTTCACAAGTTGAGTCCTTATGGGGCTGAAATGGTCAACTTCGACTTGAAGAGAGCCGACCTGAGTTATGCCGGAACCCTGGATTTGGCCTTGCCAGATGCCGGTCTGGGCTTGAATTTGCAGGGCAATTTGGCGCTTGAAAATTTGCGCGCCACCATGCCGCCCGACAGCGATGACCTGCTGAATGTCAAGACCTTGAATGTGCGCGGTTTGGACCTCGGCCTCCAGTCGGGCGCGCTGGCGCGTCTGAAAATAGACGAAACCACGCTGAGTGATTTTTTTGTCCGCGTGGCCATCGACCCCAAAGGACAACTCAATTGGCAGCGTCTTTTGAAGTCCTCAACTGCCAACGATTCCAAGTCGACCCCTGCAACGGCCGTGGTGACTTTGGGGCCCATGGGCATGGTGAATGGCCGAGTCCTGTTTTCTGACCATTACATCCAGCCCAACTACTCGGCCGATTTGACGGAGTTAGCTGGCAGCCTCGGGGCTTTTTCGAACCGCAACCAAGATGCGCAAGCCGCACAGCTGGCTGAGCTGAGCTTGCGTGGCCGGGTGGCTGGCTCGGGCAAGCTGGACATCCATGGCCACATGAACCCGCTCACCCGGCCAGTGGCGCTGGATGTTCGTGGCCAAGTTCGTGACCTGGATCTTCCGCAATTCTCGCCTTACAGCAACAAATACGCGGGCTACGGCATCGAGCGAGGAAAGCTTTCGGCGGAAGTGAATTACCGCATTGATGCCAACGCCCAGCTGCTCGCCACCCACAAGATCATTCTGAATCAGCTGCGCTTTGGTGAAAGATCGAACAGCACGGATGCCCCCAATTTGCCGGTGAAGTTGGCCGTGGCCTTGCTGGCCGACAGCCAAGGCGTCATTGACATCAACCTGCCTGTCAGCGGCTCCATCAATGATCCCGATTTTCGTGTGGGGGCCATTGTCTGGAAAATGGTTCTCAATCTGATCGGCAAGGCCATCATCTCGCCCTTTAGCCTGATCTCGGAGGCCTTTTCGGGTGAGGACCGCTTGGAGCAGTTGGACTTCCCGGCTGGCGGTGCAGAGGTGGACGCCGCCAACCGCGTGAAGCTGGAAGCGGTGGCCAAATCGTTGAGTGACAAACCGGCGCTGCGCGTGACCCTGTTGGGCCAAGCCGATCTGGATGCAGAGCGTGAGGCTTTTCGCCAGGCAGAACTCGCTGATCTGGTGAAGGCTGAAAAGCGCCGCCGACTGTC
>ERZ1034363.370-NODE-370-length-32008-cov-4.642103_pt1 | contig 32008 bp, 61 predicted proteins | sample MGYA00520616_ERZ1034363 | MGnify/ENA primary metagenome ERZ1034363 (study PRJEB33736, sample SAMEA104284506) | Azolla filiculoides | biome: Urban; feature: Water surface; material: Ditch water | place: Netherlands | collected 2015-10-28 | depth 0-0.1 m ... | reverse complement strand
TAAAGCATTAGCGGAAGAAATATCATTTGATATTATATCCGATGATCTATCTACTAATGGTCCTATTGCGCAAGCTTTAAATAGAAACCAACAATTAAAAGGGGCTGTAGTTGAAGACATAATAGTCGAAGAGTTTAATAGATTAGCGGAAAGAGGAAACGTTAAATTTTCGTTAACAAAAAGAAATATTGACGTGGAAGCTGCTGTAAAATATATAGTTTCCGCAAAAGGGGATATAGACATAATAAATTTAGCGCTAGATAAATCATCTAAAGACTATAATACTAATGAATTTAAAAAGCTTCATAAGTATTTAATCAGCAAAACTGTTACAGAGGATGATATAAATACTATAATAAGTAAATATACCGAAGCATTAAACAAGGTAGGTTATGGCTATCACGAGAAGTTCGTTGAATCAATGATAAATTCCACGTCAAAAACTGGCATTGTAGCTAAAAATTATGGAGGTAATAACAATATATTACCAGATATGGTTATTGGTAAAAAATCAAATGTAAACACCTTAGAAGCTTTAAGAAAAAATAAAGGAAATGTTGCAGTTGTTGAGGTAAAATTATCACCTTTTGCTAGAATAACGTCAAGTACATTAAGCTCTTTAATTGATAAATATTCGAGTGAAAGTTGGTTTGATGGTGTAAATACAATTTACGATAATTTTAAAAAATCTGAGTTGTACTCAAAATTATCTGAGCATTTTGAAAGAGATACTGATGGTAAAATAAATATTACGAAAGCACGTGCAATAAAAATTAAACCTAACAGTATACAACTTGTTAAAGATCTACTTGCTGGGAACGTTGCTATTGGTGAAAAAGATTTGCCATTAAGCTCTGTTAAATCTATAAATAGTAATAAACCATATCCAAATGATTTATTAGTTTTAGGAACTTATGCTACAGATTATTTTGGGCCCGAATTTTTAAGTTCATATAATATTGATTTAGGTGAAAATAATAATATGGATCCTAACATAATCAATAGCCGAATAGAATTAAAAATAGATAATGGAGGATTTTTAAGAGCTAGAGTTTATTTTAATATAAAAAGGGATATTGCTAATCAAATATACAAAACCAACAAAGAATCTAATAATTTAGACACTTTAAAGGATAAAGCAGGATTAGTAATAGATAACAAAATAAACGCTAAATATTCTAAATCTTTAGAAAATAATTTAAACTCTTTTAATAAAGATGATAAGGGTATTACATTAGTTTCTGATTATATTAATAAAAATGATATTAAAAGAATTGATGCTGAAACAGCTTTTGAGGTCTTAAATGATCTTAATAAGTCAATTGAAGATTGGTGGGGTGTTGTTGAAAATAAAGCAATAGATGGTATGATGGGAGCTGTTGATTATGCGTTTGATGTAATCGAAGATCGCGAGAACGAAGGTGGTCCAATGATGGCTGCTGTAAACAACGCTCTTAATTTAGAGACAATTAAGTTTGCTGAGAAGCAATTAAATGATTGGATTAGTAACGACACTAAATGGAAAGCAAGACCTAAATTTAGTAAGTCTTTAGATTATGAGTTTAACGACATGCTGGAGCGTAATAAAGGTGTTCCATCATACGAAAGTATTTCCGATATTGTTGCAAAAAGGAAAGGGGCAAAAGTAAATAGGTTTTCTTTCTATATCCCACCGTCAGCAGATGACTTTATCGGGTTGACTTCATATATGTTTGCAGGTAAAGGTAAACAAGGAGATTTAGATCAGCAATTTTTTGATCGCAATTTAATTATACCTTATGTAAAAGGAATAAATACATTAGATACCGTAAGACAATCTATAAAGAAATCATACAAAGAATTGTTATCAAGTTTTCCTGAAATAAAATCTAAGTTAGAAAAACTTATTCCGGATAAGTCGTTTACCTATGATCAAGCTGTTAGGGTTTATTTGTGGGCTAAAAATGACATAGATATACCTGGATTAAATAGAAGAGATAAAAATAAGCTGGTATTCATTGTAAAAAATGATCCTGACTTAATTGCATTTTCCGAAGCTTTATCTATCGCGGGTAGACAAGACGGGGGCTGGTGGAAACCGTCTACTACATGGGATAGTGAAACTATTATATCTGATTTGCACAACATTACAGAAGGCGATGGTAGAAAAATGTGGCTAGAGGAGTTTATAGAAAATGCTAATGCAATATTCTCTAAAGAAAACCTAAACAAAATTCAATCTATATATGGTACCAGCGTAAGAGAGGCTTTAGAGGATGCATTGTATAGAATGAAAAACGGGAAAAATAGACCTGAAGGTACGGACGCGTTAACCAACAGATGGATGAATTGGATAAATGGATCCACTGCCGCAATCATGTTTTTCAATCTACGTTCTGCTATTTTGCAAACAATATCCACTACAAATTATTTGAATTGGAGCGATAACAATCCTTTAATGGCTGCAAAAGCGTTTGCAGATCAAAAACAATATTGGGCAGATTTCGCTATGATTATTAATTCTGATAAATTAAAAGAGAGAAGATCTGGATTGAAGGCTGATGTTACACAATCTGAAATTGCAAATGCAGCTAATAATGCAAAAGATAAAGCAAGAGGAGTTCTATCTTATTTACAGAAAGTGGGGTTTACACCTACACAAGCAGCGGATAGTTTTGCTATTGCATTGGGGGGATCCACTTTTTATAGAAATAGAGTTAATACTTATTTGAATAAAGCAGACGAAGACGGAAACTTGATATATACAGAAAAAGAAGCAGAAGATTTAGCTTGGCTTGATTTTTCAATAGCAACTGACCAGTCAATGCAATCTGCTGATCCATTGTATGTTTCAAAACAACAAACAACTTCATTAGGGCGCCTTGTGCTAGCTTTTGCTAATACTCCTTTGCAATATAGTAGAATAATGAAAAAGGCTGCTTTAGATTTGGTTAATAAACGTGGTGATTGGAGAACTAATATATCAAAAATAGTATATTATGGATTTCTGCAGAATATGATATTTTCGTGGTTACAAGCTGCTATGTTTTTGCCATTTGATGACGAAGAAGAGGATATTGCCGGCATGACTGAAGAGCAGAAAAAAGAATATGAAAAGTTAAAAAAGAGAGAAGACGATAAAGCTATTAATATTTTAAATGGAATGGCTGATACATTGTTAAGAGGATCCGGTATTACAGGTGCATTAATAGCTACTATTAAAAATGTTTACATGGAATATGATAAGCAAGAAAAAAGAGAGATGTTTGCAGATCATGCTTATACTATTATGGCCGCTGCTGGTATATCTCCGCCTATAAGTTCTAAGGTTAGAAAGTTATACGGAGCACATCGTACAAAAAAATTCGATAAGGATGTAATAGCTGAACGTGGATGGGAAATAACAAAAGACGGTAGACTTAATCTTAGTCCTAATTATCAAATAGTCGGTAATATAGTTGTAGCAACTACAAATGTTCCTCTAGATAGGGTTGTTGAAAAAGTAAATAATGTATCTGAGGCATTAGACTCTCGTAATACAAAACTACAAAGAACAGCATTAATGCTTGGATGGAAAGCGTGGGAATTGAATGTTAAAAACGAAGAAAGCGAAGCGATCAAAACGACAGCTAAAGAAGTAAGAAAAAAAGAAGGAGTAGAAAAAGCTATAGAAACTAGAGAAAGAAAGGCAGATTCAATAAAGCAAATGATAAAAGAAATGCCTAGTGCTGAAAGAAGTGCTTATCTTAGAAAGCAAAAGTTAGAAAGAAGAGAGAAGACTATTGAAAAAAGAAAGAGAGCTATAGCTAAGAAGAATAAAAGAAGAATGGGCGGTGATTAAAAGGAATGAATATAAATAGGCACCATACCTAAATATTCCTATAACCGAAAAAAGGGGACTCGTGATAATTCGCGGTCCCCTTTTCCAATTAATAAAGTAAACTAAATTTCAAGCTTTGGAACTTCTTCTTGTTCTTGCTCTTTTGTTCTTTCGGTAATCTGCTTGATTGCATCATCATAGCCAGGCATCAACTTAATTGTTTCCATCATGCCGATAGACAACGTACGCAAATTATCTTGTTCGTAAATCAATTGTTGAAGCACTCTAGTAAGTGCTTCAACTTTATTCTTCATTTCAACTAATGTTTGTTCTTTCATAAATTGTTTATTTCGTTTTTTACTTCTTGCCAATAACCAACATATCCAAAATCACTTTTTGCATCTGTAAATCTTATTGATTGTATAATTTCATCAACTGCTATTAATGCACATTGTTTTTCATATTCACATTTAGACAAATCAATACTATCCTCATAGCCATCTATTCTTGCAAACTTATCTACTAATTCTTTTGCTTTTTCTTTTGCTCCCATAATTTATTTAAGTATAAAGTGTAAACCCAACATTTTGTTCCGAGGTAACTATACAATCTCACAGTTACCTCCTCCGCAAGCTGCTGAATCAACAAAGTTAGTATTGTCTTGAACTTCAATTACTTTTGATAGATCAACATTCTTTAATGTAGACATCATCTCTTCGTAAACTTCTTTGGTGCAATCTTCAAATGGAGTTTGCTTGTATGTTCCACCATTATATGGCAAAACAGATAACCCATTATAGTATTCCTTGTTTGCCCACATCCATTCACCAATGATTTTCCATTCATCATCTCTAACAGAAACAGTGCAAGATACGTTATGAGTATTGTTGCCTTTATCGTGACCAGTCTTAACCCAGTCTTTAGATATAAGCTTTACTCTTTCTAATAGATCTAACGTTGACTCATGTCGTGTTATAGCTCCATCTGGAGCCTTCTGAGGAACAGAAATGACTGACTGTAATGTTGGATTAAAATATTCATCTTCGAGCAATTCTGGATGATTTATTGCAAGATAAGAGTATATTGCTTCATTCTTACCTAATCTCATTCTTCGAATATAATAATCATTATGCCAAGCATGTATACCAGAAGAAGTACCAAGCACAAGACTAGTAGTACCCGCTGGCTTAACTGCTGTAGTTCTAGCAGCTTTATTAATATTAATAGCAGCAGAAATAACACTATTTGTTTCTTTAACAACTTTAGACGCCTCTTCATAATTTAATTCTAAGTTAGATTTTGATGCAATACCTGTCATTGATACTCCAAGCAATGCGTCTTTTTCTGTATTCTTTCTCCATATATCACGTAGGTAATGGAAGTCCGAATACGATGCTTGTAATGTTCCTAAGAACGACGCGGCCGATGCTCTAGCGTTGAAATCATCTTGATTCTCAATATCAGCCATATTAATTTCTGTTAAATTACAGAATTGATATGGTCTTAAAGCGATCTCACAGCAAGGATTAGTTCCCCAATCTTTATCATTAGTAAGATAAATACCAGGTTCACCAGATCCAGATGCTTCAATACGTTCCCATACTTTGTCAAATGTTTTCTTATCAATCTTATGGCGTAATAAAACTACAGAGTTATTAGCTCTACCTCTTTGTGGATTTTCTTCCCACCAATTTCCAGCTTTACAATTTAACATTGCGGTACTGTCAAGATCAAATAATGAAATCATTGCGGCTCTACGAATTCCACCCGCTAAAACAGCATCAGCAATATGACACTGAATATCATGACACTCAATATCTGTTAATTTGGATCTATCTTCTTTCTCTCTTAAGATAGCTTCAATCTTTACTAAAGCTAATCTCAACGGCTCTGGGCCTGGTGCTTTTCCGCCAGCTGTAACAAGCAAAGCTCCTTTATGGCGTATATCTGAAAGATCAAATTCAATATGTGATGTAAGCTCACCTGTATAAGATTTAAACAATGTTTTAATTGCATCCGCCCATCCAATTATACTGTCTTGAACAACGTATCTTTTCTTACGATCATAATTAGGTTTTCTTATTTCCGGTAATTTATCAATGTTGTGATTCTGTACCGAATATCCAACGCCAGTTCCTCCAAGTAATAAAAACATAGTCTCGGAGAAGCTACGAATATTATCAATAGGTAGAAAAGCGCAGTTATAAATACGAGCATTATTAAGCTCAATAGCTTTACCGCCAAACTGTAAGCTTCGCATCGATGGTAAAACTTTTTTAGTGAACACAAAATCTTTGTATATCTGCTCAATTTGTTCTTTCATTTGCGGAAATTTGGCTTTGTGCATATCCATATTCCTGGTTACTAATTCTTCCCACGTTTCTCTTCGTTCTTTTGATGGAACATACTTCGCATACTTAGTATATACGGTTATATCTGACAAGATTTGTTTATCTAAACTAAGACTCATATTTATTTATTTGGTTTTTAATTATCAATTTCTAATGCAATATCTATAAACGGTAAGTAAAACACATAAGTTGTATAATACTCTTCTACGTAGGCTCTGAAACCGAATAGTATTCCAGAATATATCCCGATAGATATTGACCAGTTCTTTTCACTAAATTTATTCATCTATTTTTTGTTTTGGTTAGCTAATATTAATTCTACTGTTTTAAGGCATTCTGGTTGATTCTGTGGTTTGTATAAAGTTCTTCTGTCATCATTGTCCATCATCCACTTTTTAAACATCTTCCAACGCAAAGGAAACGAGTCATTAGCTCTACCTTTCGTTTCAATTATGAATGTTTCACCAATAAAGTCAGGAGTGTATTTAAGATTCAATACCTTCTTTAATCCTCTATCAATAAAATCTCCTTTTCCGTTTGATTGTCTTTCTATTGATGAGTTTTCAAATGTAAAAGAGGGTAACAATTCAAACGTTACCCCCTCGTATTTAAAATCTATATTAGCATCTTTCAAAGCTTTATACATATACTTCTCAAGACCTGACGCAAACGTAATACCATCATATATTATTTTCTTTGATACTACAGGCCCTTTCTTTCTACTCTTTGCCATTCATACAACAGTTAGTACAACAATGACTCCATTCAATATCGTCATCTATAGTAAAAGAATATGTATCACCTCTGCTCACTTTATAAGCTTCTTTTTTTTTCTTTTTTTTCTTTTTCTTTTTTGGTTCAGCAAGAATTTCAAATCCTTTAAATGTAGATACAAATTCAGGATCTACAACATCAATAAAATTAGCCTTAGAACGCTCGATCCATAAATCTTCTAATACATCTTCAATCTCAATCTTTAATCTTTGGATATATAATGTAGCATCCATCAATTCTTCTTGAACATGATTAAGCCAAACTTTAATATCAGACTTGTCATCAATCATAGTTTTGCCATATTTAGCAAAGCCAACATCAGATCTTGATACAAACTTATTTACTACTTGTTGTACAACTGGATCTCTAAATTCAATTTCTTGTTTCTTCATATTATAAAGTTGATTTCATAAAAGTTCCGTTCTCCATTTTACCTTTTCTATTCTTAATAACATCGTAAGCAGATGTAACACAATCTTCAACTTCAAAGCCTTCTAAGTATGCAAGATTAGTTAACACAACAATCATATCGCCAATCGCGTCCTTGATCTCCGGTTTGTCTCTTTTTAAGATTGCTCTTGCTAATTCTCCAGACTCTTCCATAAGTTTAACATACTGTGTTTTAGAATCACCTGACTTGTAAATACCTTTGTCATTTGCCCAGCTTCTAATTAAATCGTATACATTTGGAACTTCACCATTCTGTGGTCTAGATGCTCTTTCTTGTGCTGCTTCGTTTGACGATAAAACTTTTACAAGCATTTCATTTAATTGTCTACGTAAATCAGTTACGTCTGTAGGGTCTTCTATATTTTTTTGTTTACTAGACGGATATACATAACCAGCGTTTGTTGAATTAACATAATTGTCTAAGGCTTTATTGTAAACAAAACTTCTATTAATATTAAACATTGATTCTACTGCGTTTTTAGTGATCCAATCTACTAACCCATGTGTCAATACATAATTACCATATTGTGTCTCAAAAGTTAATCCTAATGAGTCCATAAGCTGTCCTTTAAGTTTAGACAATGGACATGGAAAAGTAACTGTTTGTTCTGTGATGTTTAATTTCATTTTTTGTGATTTATTTAGTTTGTTTTTACTGTTTACTACTTCTTTGTATGAATCTCGATCAACCTTATAACCGTGCAATCTTTGTAATGTCCGTTCTCTTTGTGATACATAGTGAATGTCATTACTCATTTCAAGCACCTCATATTCTCCTACAGAATACCCTTGTGCAAACTCAACTCTCTTTTTAAGATTACGTGTAACGCCTATCTTTTTACCAGGAATATGATAGATATAATAAGCCGGAGGTAAAATTTCAGTATTTTCTTTCATTTTTATATAAATAAGTTATTGCTTTAGTTAAAATATCAGTATTATCAAATGCGTGCCCCAATAAAATATTACAGTGCATACACAATACGCCTCTTACATTATCGTTTGTATGGCAATGATCAATATATATTTTTTTGCCTTCAAAAGATTCCTCGCAAATATCACAGCATTTTTTATCTCTCAATATTAATACTTCATCTTTGCTAATGCCAAACTTTCTAGATAAACTATAAAGATTATTATGTTCTTTGCAATATATGCTGGTTTTATAAACTCTATCGTTATTACAGTTATCCCAATTGCATTTAGTAAAATCTTTTTTCATAATCTTATTTGTTTTTAAATTGTTCAAACCATTCATTAGGATTTGGAAACTCTCCTTTATGTAGCGCTAAAGGCGACTGACTAAGCAAGGCTAATCTTGCTCCTTGCTCGTAAGCGTATTTAACATCTTCTTCGCTATAACTTCTTTCTTTTTGAAATTCAGCTCCTAAAATAAACCCTTCTCTCCATACAGGTATTAGATCTATACCATTGCATATATATTCTCCTTTATACATTTCTTTAGAAATTTCTTCAAGTGTCTCTTGTTCCATACATAATTTAGATTAAATGGCCACTTTTGCCGTAATTACTGGGCCGTGTTTATAATTTATTAAGGATAATGCTCCGTTTTCATAAATGTAGCTTGGAGCTTGAAAAGTCTCTTGAGCGAAATATTCATGTATAGCATCATGTTGGTTGTTATATATGTGAGCATCTACAATTTGGATATCAACATAGTTCGCTTTGAGGTTTGTTTTTTCAGCCACATATAAAAGTATTTTAGAAAACAACGCAACATCATAAGGTATGCCTAAGAATAGATCTCCAGATCTTTGTACTACGAACATATTAAGATAGTCTTTTTCAACAAAGAATTGGAAATACAAATAACACGGAGGCAGGCGCATTTGATCTAGCTGACAAGGATTCCACAAGCTTATAATATGTCTACGGCTATCTGGATTGGCTATTAATTGTTCAATAAGCGTTTGCATTTGATCAATATTTTGATCGTTAAAATTGCGCATTTGATGTCCGTATACTGGTCCAAGATCTCCATTCTCATCTGCCCAAGCATCCCATATTTTTACACCAGCATCTCTGAATCTTTGTATATTAGTTTCCCCATTCATAAACCATTCGAACTCTGTATCAAATGTTTTTTGAAACATCTTTCTACCTGTTATTAATGGGAATTGTTTGCGAATATTAATTCTTAAACTAGCATTGAATATAGACTTACAACCAACACCAGTACGATCGTCTCTATCTACTCCTTGAGCGAGGGCTTTCCATAATAATGTTTTGTATTGATCCTCGTATGTATGTGACTTAAAATAATTGTTCATTTATTATTTGTTTTGGTTTTTGTTTAGCTGGTTCTTCTTTTATATATTTCTTTGGTTGAACTTCTTTTATAACTTTTACGCCGCTGTGCTTATCATAGTAATACGTATAAAACTTATAAATTTCTTTCCATATTTCAATCTTCTCATAAGCTAATGGGCTTTGTGTAACTTTACCGTTTAAAGTAATACATATATACCATTCAGTCGTACTCTTAGCTTTAGGAGCAATAAATATATTATTATGTATGCACCAAGCGTAAGCAGCTTGCTCTCTGTCTTTGGCTACATAATTACCCATATCTATTGCTTTGCTTTTCTTAGATCCACTACCCATTATCAATCAATTTTAATCCATAATGTTTGTCTTTTATTCTTATGGTAAAACATGAATACTCAGGAATTTTTATAAACATGGTATCTGTTGAATTATACCCTATGTCCTCATATTCTTCTCCATATATTAAAAATTTTGGATATGGAGGTGTTTCTATTAGTTCATATTCTTTACCTTTAAATATTAATTTATCCATATTTTTTAATTATCAGTTTAGCAAATTTTTTGATAAGTAGTTCACATGACTCACATCTATCACCTTCCTCTTCAACGCGGATAAATTGACAACATCTACATTTTGGTTTTGATTTATCTATTCCCATGGTAACTTATCTCCTGAAGCATTGACTGGTATATGTGGAATAAAGCATCCAGACTTAGGTTCCCAAACAAAATGACATTCAGCACCATTCTCACCAAGGTTTTGAAACTTAACCTTTAGTACTTTTACTTTCACAGTTTTCTCTTCGTAGTTTCTATGTACTAATAAACCGTGATAAGACGCGTCGTACCACTCTCCGCCTCCTTTGATGTTATACATGGTCGGCTCTTCAATCTTGCCATCAGAGCCCTTATACATTTTAGTTGGATGCGCAACAACCATTACTAGAACATCGTATTTCTTAGCAAAGATTTCAATCTTACTTAAGTATTCTAATGTATATACATTGACGTCACCTGAAGCATCATTATCTCTAACTTTATTGAATGGATCTATAACTAAGCATTTAATACCTTTACGTTTTACTAGCTCGCCAGCTTTCTTTAACACAGCATCTAATGTGTATCTTTCCATGTCAATGAAAAAGAAATTGTCGTTAACATGATTAGCAACTTGATTCCATCTCTCAGAATAAATATCTGCTTCTGTTGGCATACCTTCCCAAACTTTACGCATTAACTTATGAGCATGTAAATAAGTCGGTGTATTCTCAGGTGAAGCATAAGCTGTTTTCCAGCCATAGTTTTTATTATAGCCTACAACCATTTGATCAACGAAATCAGACTTACCCGAACTAGGCACACCAGTAACAGTAATAAACTGACCAGTATAAGTGCTGAATATATCATCGAAATTAGGTAATCCAATTTGGAAACCAGGTTTGAAACCATTCCTAACAAAGTCCGTAATCTCATCTTCTATATCTTTAAATGTTGTAACGTTTTCTAATGGCACAGGTTTTGCTTTACCAATTCTTTGCGCTAAAGCTTCTTTACCATATTTCAATAAATACTCATTAGCATCTTTGCAATCCTCAAACGTGGCTATATAACAAACTTCAGATCCTAATCTTCTAATCAATTCAGATTGTAATGCTTGACCAGCTTCATCTGAATCTACTGCAATGATTATTCTATTCTTATCATCAAAGTAATCAATACAGTTATCTAAGTATTCAAGGTTGTTTGTATGTAGTGTTGCACCATTAGGTACTGAAATAGCATTTGTTATTCCTGCTTCCGCAAGAGCTAATACATCCATCTCTCCTTCTACTAGTATACAGTAATCCCACCCTACGATGCTGTTGATATTATAGAATACTTTTTCTGCTCCTTTGTAAAGCTTAAAGTTTTTACGACCATCTCTGTATTTTATATTAACAAGATCATCGCCTATAAAGTAATTAAACTTTATGACACTTTCTGTTTTAGCTGTTTGAGGCATGAACTCTGATCCATCTGTAACTTTTAACTCTTCTAATGTGTTTCTTGATATGCCTCGTGTTGCAAACCATTCCACTACCTTATCAGATAAAGGATAAGTTAAACCGGAATCAAGAACAGCATCTCTCTCTGGTTTTACATATACTTTTTGCGTTTCGCCTTTTCTTTTATAAGTATGTAATTGAAATGACTTACTACAATTGTGGCAAGTACCAATTCCTCTTTCCCAATCATAAGAGGCACATTTTGCTTTCTTGTGTTCGCCTTTTCTGTCAGCTGAACATAATGGACAAATACCTTGGGTTTTTTCTTCCAATCCATATTGATTAAAAGAATCTATTTGGAATCCATTTATTTCGGTTTTGTTTACTTGCATTGTATATAATTAAATTGTTACTAATTGTAGATAGAAAGACCCCAATTAATGGGGTCTAAACTACCTAAGGTGGTAGCAGGCGATGGTTCAAAAACCGTCACACACTATTAAAGCCGATTCTTAATTGTAACCTCTGCAGTGGTGTCGGCTAACGACCTATGCAAAAAAGACTTAAAGGCTGATCTTACGGGAAGTGCTATAAGTACAATTATACTTTAAAACGGTAAATCGTCCGCTTGCGGTGTGAACGAAGCTGCATTAGACTGTCTAGGCGCTGGCACATTGCCATCTGTTCTTGGAGCAGCAGCAACATTAGTACCGTTTGTCCATACAACTTTTACATTACCAAGATAAACCTTAGCCGCTTTTGATTCTCTTTCTTCCTTTGATTGTTCTACCATTATTGGCCCTTGATTTCCAAACTGATCAAACTCATCATTAAGTGTAATCGTAATAGGAAGGTATTTACCCTTAGCCCCGTCAATGATTTTGTGTTTAGGAATTGAATTAAGATTTATTGATGCTTTAATGATACTTGCCATTTTTTTTATAGTTTTAATTGATTATTATTAGTTAAATAGTTTACTGCTTTTAATACTCCTTCAAGATTATCTCCTAAAAATCCAATACCAGAATTACAAGACATACATAATATTCCTCTTATCTTATTTGTTTCATGGCAGTGATCGATATAAGTTGATCTCTTGTCAAGTATTTCTTTGCCACAACAATGGCAATTAGTACTATCCATTAATTCTTGAGCTTGATCTAATGTTATTTTATAATTCCTTGCTCTTGAATATAAACATTCGCAAGTTTTACATCTTGATTTTAATCCGCCCGTATCTGTTCTAGTATAAAATTCAGTTAATGGAAATTCTAATTTGCAATATGTGCAGCGTTTCATAATATTATTTATTAATTATTAAATTCCTGTTTTAGTTCTCATATTTTTTAAAGTGTCTCTGTTATACAATAATCTTTTAGATTGAAGTTCTCATCTTTAAAGAACAGCCTATACGTTTCAACCGCTTTCTCTACTTTGAATTTACCGGATTCTAAAAACTGAGGAGAGCAATCATATACGCCAATTTTCTTAGACGTTTTATCTATGGCTACAAACACCATGTCCATATTAAAATATTTAGAATAAATGTATGCTTGGCTATCGTAGTTATATTCCTTAGCGGAGTATCTGAATTTATCTATATCAGATGTTGTTTTTAAATCTACTATTAAACCTTGTGTATTATTCTTAATATCTGCTTTTAATTTAAACCACTCATCTTCTAATTGTATTAGACCTGGTACTTCATAGTCTACATCTATGTCTCTAATTAGATCACGTGTAATTGAATTTTCTAACACAGCATCTCTTAACAACGCTATTGAATCGGCCTCGTGTTGCAATAAACACATTTCGCCATTTGACAGCTCTTTGTACTTAGTAGTATTACGTGTTGTTGTATCAATGATTCTGATCTTGTCAAGCTTATCTGGTTCTAATATTAATGTATGGAAGTATGATCCTTTAATTAAATTAGGATTTCCAACTATTGGTTGCTTGAATGTTAATGGATCTTTTAGCAATGCTCTTATGTCTGAATTAGATAAGAACTGTTTGCCAAATTCACCATAATAATCTTCATCATTCTCTAATCTTTTTAATACACTTTTGATTTGTTCGTCTGTCATGTTATAATGATGTTAATATTTTTTCAGCCTCTGGTGATAATCTATATTTCTTTTTAATTGTATCAATTGATCCACCATTGCCTATAAATTCTTTTGCTTTATTAAAAGCTACTTCATCTAATACCGGTAATGTTTCAGATGTGGTAGTAACTTGGTTTTTACCATGAGTGTTGGTAGCATCGGCATCTTGTGTATCATCAATCAAAAGCAAATTACCTAATGCATACTTCTTGCCATAAGAAGAGGCTGATCCGAATGCTTGTGGTGTTTGCATACCTTTTTGTTGTAGATCTACACCAACAACTGCTGAAGCCTCTATCATATTAATACCATCAATGTCGTATATAGTTGCTATTGAATGTATAATTGGTATTGCTTCATGCGCTTTTATAATTTCCCTTATTGTAAAATAAACACCGTATTTTTCGTTGAAAGGCTTTAGTGCTTCTAATATGTCTTCTGCGGATCTAAAATTGTATTTACCAAATGAATTGTACTTACTCTTGTTAGCCTTAAATTCTACTTGAATTTTGGATAACTTTTCGTACAAAGACATTGTTTGTTCTTCTTTTTTTGCCATATAATAAAATTTAATTGTTTAGTTTTTATATTATAATAATTACGTATTTTGTCAACTATTTAGCTTGTTTTAGTTTACATTTTTAATTTAACTTATAGGTAATCAAGTACTTGTGAGGAATCAACGTTCGCTACTAGTTTAGCTATTGCTTGCTTTTTTATCTCAGAAATTCTAACATAAGCACTTGCTCCTTCGATACCTAAATAGTCCGCTATTGCATTCGCTGGATGTTTATCACAGTCTAAACCGTAACTCAGTCTTAATACATCGTTTTCTGTTTGTGTCAAATGTTTACTTAATAAATCTACTAAGTATTTATTCATTAGGTTTATATTGTAAGGTTCAGCTCTATCAGGGATCTGGTACAACATATTGTCGTCATCATCATCACTCATTTGTTCATCGATGCTAAGGAATATTGAATTGAAAAACATTGATACCATTGCATGATCTTGGCCATTATCTTTTCTAATTTCATTTAGTTTATGTTCCGGGATCTTAATAGCGCCTCTATTTATATCTATAGCTCTTCTAATTGAGCCTTTGATTCTTTTTGATAGAAACGACTTAATTGTTTTTTCTTGATCAACAGACGAGCTTATTGTCTTCCATTCTATTTTGTCGACCGCTAATATTAAACCAATTGAGCCGTGTTGAATAAGGTCTGTAATATCTAGTACACCACAAGCTTGTGTTGTGGTTGAAAACTTTTTAGCTATGTTTTCTACTAATGGTAGAAACTTATTTATAAGTTGATCTCTAGAATAAGATTCAAAGTTAACTTCGTTATTATTTTTATTAACACGAGCTATATCTTCTTTGTATCTAATGTAATTTTGTATGTTGTAGCTTTTCATAATTAATTTCTATTTTGTTTTAAGTTGTTTTTCCATTCAATCCAGAAGCCAATTGCTACTAGAATATTCATTCCAAATGATGTTATTATTTCGTGTATATCTTGATAAACATTTAAAGTTAAATGTACATGGCCTATAACCCAAAATGGTACAGATAAGTTGCTTGCTACCCAAGTTATAAAGAATATTATAAATTGTTTCATAATCCTTTTTCTATTTTAAACATTTCTAATAGTTCTTTTTGGGAATTATCATCAAAAGATGAATCATCGTCTGTTAGCCATAAATTCAAATACCATTCCGCAAATTCAACAGCGTAATCATCTGCTATTTTCTCAATAACATTAGCGGTTGGTGTGTAAATTGTAGAGTAATCACTAAGTTTACCACTATGTGCTTTTTGTATTTTATCTATTAATTTCATAAACTATTATTTAGTATTTCTTTTTCTTTTTTAAGTTCGCTACTCATATTACGATGTATTGTTCTAATTGTACAACTAAAATGCTCTGCAATCTTTTTAATGGTTATTTTTTGTTTTAGGTCATGCATGTATAGCATCACGTCGTAGATATCAGATTCAGTTACTTTTCTAGTTCTACCAATCATTTGCCCTACGATGCTCAACTTCTCAGTTAATGTTAAACCGCTGTTGTCTTTGAATATAATCTTTCTAGTCTTATTATAGGGTGGTTCTTCAAGGTCTTTTAAAGACACATCGTACATCATGCTTTGCAATAATTGTTCACTAACTGTGAATGTTACAAATCCATTTTTCTTATCACATACATATCTTACGATGCCTTCAAATGCGTTTTGATCAAGACTATCATTTAGATACCAAAGAACATACAAGTGCCATCTTAAGGACTTATATGTAGTTATCTTTGCACTACTACGAAATAACTCGTAACATTCTTTTGTGCCTTCTTTGTAATAACTACCCCAACTAAATTCTTCTGTTGGCTTATCGCTTATTGGTCCTCTTCTATATATCACTCTTTTTTTATTTAAGTATTCTAAGTTTCTATCTGATGATGACATTAGCCTGCTATTTTTAGTATATTAATTAGCTGACGTCACTATTTGTCAACTACTCATTTTGTTTTAGTTTGTTATTCAACACTTCAATTGTTTTTTGTAATTCTCCTGCCATGTGATAATCCTCTGCTTCCACATATTGTTTTAATAATATTTCAGATACCGCTAATTGTGTTGCAATATGCACGGAATTAGGTAATTCTAATTCAGCTACCATATCTCTATTAAATTTTTCATCCCATTCATTTTGTTTTGCTAAAAGCTTTTGGAAAACTAATTCAGCTAATCTTTCAATCTGTTCGTCTGTCATAATTATTTTTTGTTATAATATTCGTTAATTAATAAATCATATAAACTTTTTAAATCATAGGCTATTTCGTTTTTATCAGCATCCCAAGCTTTCATATCAGCACGTTTACCAAATTCTTTTTCATAAATAAACCATTCTATCCAATCATTACCTTCAGCAGTAAATACACAACATAATAACTTTCCTATAATTGAATGCAAATGATCTGTTACATCCGTTACATCAATGCCGTGTCTATATAATACATCAGTGTTATCACTAGACTTTTGTAATTTAGTCATGATATCTTCAAACTGTTCGTATGTCATAATTATTATTTTATTTAATTAAGTAATCTGGTATAGTTGGACATACATGATGTTGCCACCATTCACTACCATCATATTCACCCCTATTTGCCCATGTACCATCATTGAACCAAACAGTACCAAACAGTTCTTGTCCACCATATCCTGAATCATATTCAAAATCTAATGATTCAACAAATGCATTATATTGTTCTTCTGTATATGTAATAGGGAGAATGTGCTTAGAACTTGTTTCACCATCCCAACAATGTTCATAAGATATAGATGCACATATTACAACTTTATTATTTACCATTCCTAAAAATTCTTCTTTCGCGTTCATATAATTAGATTTAGTTTTTTATAGTGTAGTGATATTTATTTTTAGCCGATAAGTACATTTTACCATTAGTAGTTTGTACGTATGGTCTGTTATTTGAATCTATTAATACATCATCTTGTACATCAATGTATTTAAGTCTGATCTCTTCTAATTGTTCTTGTGTTGGTTTCATAGTTTATTTTTTTTGATTATACTTTTTAATGTTGAACTGTAACTTGATCCTTCAGCGTATGTTTGATCTAAGTAAGAAAAGTATTCTTCTCTTGATAGTTTAGACATATACCTTGCATCGTATAAAGCTCTGTCTGTTACACAATATTTCCAGTTATCATAATAAGCATGGTTTAAATTAGTACCATTAGCCGTTGTTATTCTAACCATAGCTTCACGCATACCAAACATATTATTGTTTTGAATAAATACGGGAGCTTTAAAATGGCCACTTTCTAATATTGCTTGTGCCTTAATTATATCCGGATATTTAAAAGAATATTTATCTATCTCAATGAATAACTTATCTTTAGAAAAGCTATTGTCATGCTTTATTGTTATTTCTTTTTCTGCACGGATTATAACTACTTCTTTTAGAATAACTGACACAATGCTAATTATTACCGCTAATAAAAGTAATAATACTATAAAGTATTTAGTTAAATTTATTTTTTCATAGGCTAATTTTTCTGAATTAAATCTATACATAGTTAATAATAATTTTTTTGTTTTAATTCGAAATATTCTTTTAATTCATCGCCACGCTCTATAATAAATTCTCGAATACTTGTTTGGCTAAAAGTGGCTTGCACAAGTAAACCTTCAAATGCATCAAAATATTCTTCCAAAGAGACATCATCATTTTCTGTTTCAAATGTCATTGTTTTTCCGTATGAGTTAAGTTGTAATTTCATAATTTATCATCTATGTGGTTTAATTCTTTTCTAAGTAGTTCCATGTAAAAGTCACTAAGATCCCAGTCGTCAATTAATACAACTTTAATTCTTTTTAACTTGTTGGCTAACAAAGTGTTATCTGAAGATTCTAACATATATATAATAGAATCTAATTCCTCAATTATCTGCGGCTTGTTCATATTTATAACAGTCTATTTTAATTCTTAAGTTATCATCAGTCTCTAATTCTAATACAGGCGTTGCCCAATAGCTTCTATTAATTCCAGCTATTTCAGTTTTATCATTAATCCGTCTTGTATACTTCCCGCCTAACCATATATCCTCAGCTGTCCAGTTCCAATCTTCAGCCATACCTAAACAAGCGCGTATTAAACCTCTATTTTTTTTGTATTCGCCAATAAGTTTTTTTGCTTTGTCGTAATCGTAGTATTTCATATTATTTATTTTTTACTATTTCAATTAGTTTTTTCAAACACTCAAGTTCTGCTTCTTCGTATGAATCTCTATATCCAATAAATTGAATAAATATTTTGCTTTCTCCTAAATTTTTACTTATTAGCCAATCATATTTTTTAGAAATATCATCATCAGATTCATTAGGAGATGTAAAATACCCATACTTCTCTCTAAACCATCTAAAGGCTTGTGAGAATGTTGGTCGTGAATAATAGTATCCTAAGTTATCAAAATTCCAAGTTAAATCTTCTAAACTATCTACTAAATATACTTTATCAGCTACAAAACCAAATTCAGATTTTTTATAAGAAAAAGCAACACAAGGTTCATCAAAACCTAATTCTTTTAAAGCTAATGCTTGTTCATATGGAATAAATTCTTTTTCCATTATTTATCTTTTAAGTGAGCTTTCCCAAATTCGTAGTACTTTTGATACCCATGTATAGCATCCGCCATTTTATATTCGTCTGGCATACATTGTGGAGGGTCACAGAAGTCTTCTGCCTTGATATTTACTGGTATGTTAGATAGAATATCTCTACACTTCTCAATAGTCAAATGTGTGCGTCCGTATCGCTTTGTATATTCAGATCCTAATGCTAACATATATTCATAACACCATAAGTAATTAGCTTTTGATGATCGTACCCATACCGCTGATGGATGATTCATGTGTGTTTTTTTGTATGGCACATTACCATCTCCTGACAAGTGATGTGCAGTACAAAGTAATTGAGCGGCTTCTAATACCATCTTGACTACGTGTTTATTGTAATGTTTTTCCGCAGCTTTATACGGATTACGATCTAAATAAAATATATTCATAGTTAATTATTTTTGGTTACATTAATATTATCTATTGTTATTCGTGTCTAGTCTGTAATCAATCATTATCTTTCCTTTTTAAGAATTCCTTACAATCGCCTATTGTAAAAATATCTTGTTGTGTATTATCTAAAGCGTATACCTTCATATCGTCCGGAAGGTATTTACCAAAAGCTGTTAACCATCTGCTATTTGCTCCTCTAAAAAATACAGGTTCAAAAATATCTGTATTGATATAGTCATGCAAATCTCCATATTCATCTACTAACTTATCGTGTTCGATGTCTAGCGTTAATATTCCAAATTTTGTACTCATATCTCTATTATATTTCCGTTACTACTTAATTTACCAAACTTACCATCAGTTACTACTGAACCATTGCTAAACCAAGTATTACAAGTACTTAGTTTTAATAAACCAGCATTTACTATTTCTTTATGGTTGTGTATGTGTCCGAATAATACGTAAGCAGGTTCTATTTCTAATATTCTATTCAATAAAGATTTATCACCGCAAGATTCCATGTTATTATTTCTATCGTAAGACTTATCTAATATACCTTTTGGAGGTCCATGAGTTACAATTATATCAACGTAGTCTGGAATAGCGTTTTTCCAATATCTTTCTAACTTAACTCTGTCTTTCATAAAAGACCAATTACCGAAATTAGGAGTGTAAGGACTTCCGTATATTAATACGTCTTCTATTTTAACTAAATCATCTTCTAGATATATAATACCAGCATCGGTAAAATCTTTCTTTAGAACTAGTTTTTTTTCTATCGATGTATCATGATTACCTGCCACATAAACCTTATGCTTTATAGGTAGTTCTTTATACCAATCAATGAAGTCTCTAACCTCTGGTTCGTTATTATAAGGGTCTCTTGGGTTACTACAATCGCCTGAGTGTATAACAATATCTATACTATCAGGTATTACTAATAAATCGTGGTACGTGTGAGTATCACTTATGTGCCATATTTTCATATCTTATTTCTTTTTAAATTGTTCAAACCATTCTTCAAAAGTAAAATCTAATTCAACTGCTTTTAATTTAACCCTTATTCCTGCATTGAACCCAAATCTTGCAATCTGCTTAACTTCTTCCTCACTATAGCTTCTTTCTTGTTGCCATTTAGCACCTTCAATAATCATATCATATTCAACTTGTTTATTAGGGCAAAGTCTTTCGGCAAATTCTTCAAGTGTTTCTTGTTTAGGTTCTTCTTTTAAATGTTTACATTGTTTACTTAAATAATACATACATTCATCGGTACAAGGACAATCTTCTTTAACTAATATAAAGTCTTGTTTAGGTTCTTCTTTTGGAATACAATCACTAGTTGTAGTATGACCCCAGTAACATTTAATTAATTCTTCTTTTGGAATGATTATATCATATAATGTACCATCAGGAATAAATATTCTTTTATTTATTTCAACTTCTTCACAATTTGGATTCTTAACAAACCATTCTAAAAACTCATCAGGAATACTATGTACACCATCTTTGATTAAGTCTTGGTCTGTTGTTAGAATTATTTTTTTAAAACCGCTATTAAAACTTTTTCTACTAATATCATTGTCATTGCTTCCTTGAAACGGTCTATCATAAACTACTACAGTTAAGTAATTACTGAAATTGTAATAATTACCATTAGGTAAATAACCGTTATTAGTATTAATTTTATTCACCTGTAAAACTTCATTTGCTTTACTTTCAGGAAATTTTGTTTCATATTTTTTTATCACCCAATCTCCTTCTTTAATTTCTTCATTAGAAATAATGTATATATTCATTCCTTGTGATTGCCTCATATCATCAATACAACTTGAAGATTTTCTTAAAGTTCCACTCAATAAGGATTTATGTAACCAAGTAGGTTTGTCTGTTGGTAATATGTGTATGTTTTTCATAGTTTTAATTTGTTTAGTAGTCAGGACAGGATTCGAACCTGTATGATGGATTTTTTAAGGTTATATTCATTGTTTTTAGTTGCAACATCCATCCAACCCTTAAGCGTATACCAATTCCGCCACCTGACTTTATTTAGCACCCTCTTTCTTATAGACACTATGTATGGATGTTTAAAGCTAGCTCAAGAAGCAAACCTCTATAAGAGTAGGGTCACGTAGGATTGGGTCTTTAATATTTTAGATGTTATTTTCTGACCATCACTACTTGCTGAGAACTCATTGTGTAAGCGTAGCACTATTTATTCCTCCACGTGTTTTAAGTGTTGCTTTCTCAAGGCAACTTACACTCTACCATTACTGATAGTATCTTTATGTAAATTAGATTGTATTAATTATTTAACGTCAATTCTGATATTATCTCTACGTTAACACTAATTTACAAAGGTTCAATGTTTAGCCTTTAGCTTCTAACGGATTATCAGCTCCGACGCTTTACACAGCTCAGCTATGTTGATCTGTAAACCGGTTATTTTCTTTATATACATTTCGGTTGAAACCAGCTGGCCGACACTTGGCATAACTTCACACAACCCCAGACGATCAACAGTATTTTAAGGCTGAATGAACTACCATTTAACTTATTCCTAATACTGCCGAATACCGACAGCGATAAGCACCTTGTTTTATTATTTTGCACAGTGTATAGCACTCACGGTGCCACACGTTAATGGAATATTAATCCAACTTTATTATTAACATTAAACCACTTAGTCGCATACAAATCGATCTCGCTAGCATTTACATAGTCAGCCGCTTCAAGATCGCTTTTAGACGAGAATATTTTAGTGTGTCTGTCATTGATTACGTCAATTAAATTCTTTTGTTTACCTGAGTCACTAAATATTACGTCAAAGTTAGATGGCAATGTAACTTCTTTTAACATTGCTACAGAGTTAGTGTAGCTATAGAACTTAATTTCTGGGAATAAATTAGCAATATCAATCCACTTTTGTAGGTATACTTTACTATAATAATCACCAGAATCATGGATTCTTACATAGTCAGGACGCTTCTTTAATAATTCGTCTGACATTTTACCAACAAACTCAGTAGTTCGTGTCAACTCATATCGCTTTTCAAATGCGGGTTTAACATTAGACCAGATATATGCGCCTTTCTGTGCATAACAGAATTTAATACATTCATCAGCAAATGGGCAAGTTAATTTACCGCTAGCAGATTTATATGCTGGTATACCAAAGTTAAATACTTTTACACCAAGTAGCTTACTAGTTTTACGAAGCTTAGAGTTTTGTGTTAGTAAATTCATTTTGTTTATCTTTAATTTATTATCAGTTACTATTCGTGTTATGTTTGTAACTACCCTACTTGGATAGTAGTATTAAAAGCTTTTACTCTTAATAATCTGTCGATGTTAATAGTACGGTATGCTCCATCTTGCATTGAGAATACTATAATATTATTACGTGATGCTGGATTATAAAGCGTTGTGCCACCTTTAAGGTAGCTTGATACACCTAATCTTGCTACCATTTTACGTTCAGATCCATCTAGTTTTAGGAATGTTACACTAAATAACTTGCCATCATTGCCAACAAATTTTCTAAAGTCTTCTACTGTTTTAATCGTATTCATATATTTTTATTTATTAGTTAATCTAGCGGCTATGTTACCATTTAATTCGTCTATAAAATTTCTAGTAAATTCTCTTTCGTTAAAGTCGGTATTTATTTCTAAAGTAAAGTTAGAGCCATAGCCACCATTAAGTTCAGGTTCTATTTCAATAAATTCGTCATAAGGCATATTTTCTAATACCTCGGTTACAATATTAGTTACATCTTCAACTGATAAACCACTAGGTTGGTCTACACGTTTGAATAGCTCTAACGCATCTTCAATAGTTATCAATGTTAATCCAGTTTCTTTATAAGATGTTAATCTATCGATCACATCAGTTACTGTAATTTTTACTTCATCACTCATTTTGTTTATGTTTTTTAGTTACACTTATATTATCAATTTGTTATCGTATTAGTTTTGTATTACTCTTTTTCTAGGAAATATATACCTTCACTAAGAGGAAAGGCTATAGTGCCGTCTTGTTCTCGCACATATCCGCCATTACTTTCAGATATTATAGTAAAATAGATTGTATTATTAACTATTCTATCCAATATTACTTCGCAATCTTCAGTTGTGTCAGGATAATATACCACATTTTTTTTTATATTTTTTAAGTCTACCGGTTTACTCATATATTTATGGTTTTATAATATAGGTTAAACCTTTGAAATTGAACCATTTAGTTATACCGTCTTGTTCTTTGTCATCATTGAATATGAATCCAAAACTTTGCGGTAGATCGCCGACCATATACGGAGTGTATAGCACGCCATTTAGGCTAATCAAGTTGTTCTTTAAGAATTTAATTTTTTTCATTTGTAGTTATTTTAAGTATGTATTCCCAAATTTCATATTCACGTTGAGCAGAGCGTAAGCAACATTGTAGTTGCTCTGTAGATAAAGGACCATTGCCTTTATCCCATCTTAAGTCTTCCTTACATCTATCAATATCGAATCGTAAGGTTGTCACTTTAGCTAACGCTTTTAAGTGTGTCCGGTTGTTTATAGTTTCTACCATCTTTATTTATCATTGAGTTAAAGGCTTCCATCATTTTTTCGTTGTCTGAGTAGTAATAACTTTTTACTACATTACGCATCCATTCGTTAAACTTTTCTGCTTTTTCCATATTATATCTATTTTAACAATATTCTAATTTAGCAATTAATTTATCATGTATTTCTTCTAAGTCGTCTTCGTTTAGTATATTAAATATGCTTGTACCGTTGTAAAATACATCTTCAATAATATAATCAGGGTACTCGGCAGGTTGCCAATGTGTTTGTGATATATATTCTCCTTCAACACGGAAATCAACCTCAACAACTTCGCTACGATATGTTACACTTTCCATAATTATTATTTGTTATCTTTAATTTTTATTAACTCACCATCTTCTAATATTCTAACTTCTAATGTTACCCCTTCTACGTTCGTCCAGTGGTTGCCATTAGGTAATCCAATAGTTACCATATCATTACCAAATCTTTGTACTATTCTACCATTATAACGACAATCTTCAGTTATAATCGCTATCTGACCATCTTTAAGGTCTTTAGCCAATACCCTATTGTATAATCCGTAACCAATTAATTCTACCATAATTATTATTTTTTTATTTACATTAATATTATCAATTCACGGTCGTGTTTAGATTGTAAACCCGTCTTCATCAAACTCTTCTTCGAATTCACAATGCTCTAAACAATCGGCACAAAGCTCGTTAAATATGTGGTGCCTACTTGCACCGCAACAACTACTATATTCTTCCATATTATTTAGTTTTATATAAGTTATATAAGTTTAATTGATAATCTATTTCCTCATGGATTTCCTTAATACTACGTTGTATATGGTATGACATTTGAACTTGTTCGTTGTCTCCAATTCGTATAGCATCCGCTAAAACATCCGTGTGCATGTCGTACAAATGGTCAATAGCCACTTGAATTACATTTGCTTCGCTAGTTGTTATGTTTATTATCATATTATTTGATTAAAGGGTTGTTTTCATAGTCGAAGTGTGCCCATATAGCTAGGTTAATATTTTCAATTTCATTACCGCCATTTAAATAAGGACATACGGCATTATAGAAGTTAGTTAAATCACTATCAATATCTTTGTTCTCATCAAATATCTCTAATTCATCGCCTTGCATGTAGTTTATTCCAACAACTACATCTCCTACTTTATGCACACGTATATGACGGTCATGACTTTGACACCAATATACACTCTCACTACTTATTAACTTGTTCATATTACTTTTGTTTTAGAGTTAAACTTTTTCATATTAGTTTTCTTTACTTAATAATTCATACTTTAATTTTATCCAATATTCACCACCTTGTTTGGAAGACGCAAAGTCAAACCAACCGTATACATCGTAACTTCCACTAGCGATCAAATACGCTAATTGTTCAGGACCATAATTAGGGTGTGTTAACACTTCATCTATCGCTTCAACTTGTTGAGCTTTACTCAATTTTCTAAAATCTAAATTCATATCACTATATTTTTATTTGTTACACTTATATTATCAACACTCTATCGTATTACTTTTGTAAACACATTAATCCAACGGCACGTTGTTGTGGTTCCACAATCTCGTAAATGCATGGGTCTTACCCTTACGAAATACCGACTTACCACGAGTAACTACCTTACTACTCTCCTTAGTCGTGAAACATCGTATATCACCGTGAGTCGATCGAACCAACTCTAAATGTGCATTATTTCTGAATTTACGTGTATGCTCCGCATAATCACAAGCTTCTTGCATCGTCATAATTTTCTATATTTTAAATATATTTATAAATATTTTTTTTAATGTCAGCAATAACATCATCTTCATCATAAGAAAGATAAACATCCTCCACTATAACATCGAATGTATCGTTCTTAAAAGTATCATCTCGGTGAATATACTCAATATATCCACTACCCATGTTGGTCACGAAATCTATTTTTTTCATAGTTAATTACATTTTAATGGTTAAGGATGTGTCAACCCAATATTAGCACCTGTCATATACGCTATATTATCTAAACCGTATTTTTCGCTTAAATAATCCTCCACCAAAGATGGATCACCATCGTAAATTTCTATTACAACCTCTAAAGTTACATAATTTAATATCGCAATTTCCATAGTTAATTACATTTTAAGGGTTAAACACTATCTACTTAGTACATAAGAGGCACTTTTCGCCGCTTCTAAGAACTCAAATTTCAATCTTAATACCACAAGCCTAAAGGCACTAGAATAATTCGCCATAATCGTTTAAATTTAATTGTTATACTTACATCTATATTATCAATCCACTATCGTATTAGTCTTGTAAAAGGGTATACTTCATTTATAAGAAATAAAAGTACTTATATGGTAATACCCGATCTCTCTACAAGAAACGTAGTCATACCAAGCCTTCGTTGAAGTCGTTGATAAAATTTAGGTACTCAAGGTACTCTTCGGTGGTCACTACTTTGTCCATAATTAGTTATTTATTCGTTTGTTACACATATATTATCGATGGGGTCTCGTGTTAGTCTTGTATGCTATACGCTTCGCGGGTAAGTTACGAGGAAAAAGTACCGTGGCGCCCCGAAGATCCGGAAAAAGGTGACATTAGGGGCTTAAGTTAATATATAGTAGGCTAACGTCACACTTTTTATGTTAGGAAAATAGATCGTAGGACGGAGTCTACTCTTCCGACTATATTTCAAAGTCAGGCCCGTATGTATTATCAGTAAGAAACCGTATTACCTCTGTATGCTATACCCTCTCCGAGGGTGTTTACGATGGTTAATGGTCGTTATTCGTTGTCATCATTTATTAATTTTTCTAGTTGTCCTTCTATTTTAACCGTTCCAACGTATCGATCGAAATCTTGTACGCTAATTGAATCATCCGTGACCGTGAATTGGTACTCACACGGGTCGCTTTCGGCTCTTTCTAGCTCGTTTTGAGCGTAGATACTATTACTTATTGCCAACGTTACTATTACGCCTCCAAAGAAGCTTAAAATGCTTAATGATACGATGTCTTCTTGCAATTTAGTCATGATTATTGTTTTTTAAGGTTGATGTATCCGTTGTATGATCTTGATTTAGGTTGTACATGTGTAGCATATTTGGCTAGGTAATGCTCAAACACAAGATCTTGCTCAGGTTTGCTTAAGAATATGAAGTTGGATTGAAATAATTCCGTTGCAATTTGGTTTACTTTGTCAATTGTTCTCATAATTATTTATTTTAGTTACTTTAATTGGATTATCATTTAGTTTTCTTAATCGTTTCTCGATGTAGGACTCAAGCGTGGGTGAATTGTGGTACATCCACGCGATCCTTCTGTTGTTATTGTTGCTCATATACATCTACATAATTGAACATATCTAATAAGTGGTGGCCTAATTCGTTTTGTTCGTCGGTTAATTGATCATGATACTCGAATAGGAAATCATCTAAACTCATCATTTTAAGTTGTGGGAATTGACCCATGAATAATCTTGCTAATTTATGCATGTCATCTGAAAAGTATCTCATATTATATTTATTTTAGTTACATTAATATTATCATTTGTTTACCGTATTTATTCTGTATGTATAGCAGACACCCTTGAGGGGTCTAGAAACCTACTCGATAGTAGGCTCTAGATTTTCAATGTTCGCTAAGTGTCTAACATTAGCAGGCATATCGGTTGATTGTGACCAATACTCACGTTTAATCCAACATGGCATGATAGATAACTTTGGCAACATTACTTTTAACACTTCGTCGTGATTGTAAGTTATTCGTTGGTTCTTGTTATTAACGAATGTTATTACTTGGTTACGACCTAACCACGATTTTCGTACTACAAAGTTGGCTCGTTCGATCGGCGGATATATCAATGCTAATTGCTCTGGACTCAAGGCCGCGATTGCCTCTGATATCAATTCTTTACTCGACTTAGTTACTTCAACAACGTTTTCAACTAAAACTTCTTTTACTTTTTTCATAATTATATTATTTAAGTTATTATTTATTTACACTATTATTATCAATATCTCGTCGTATTTATTCTGTAGGTTATATTAATCCCGATTCAAATTTAATATAGTCAATTACCATGTCCTCATCACAATCGTCATAAGTGCATTCAACTACTATCTCATAAGTTGTGTTGCGCTCGTCGCCACGATCGATTACTTCGATATATCCATATCCATAATCGCAATCAAAATGTTGCTTAGTTATCATAATTAGTTATTTTTAGTTACATTAATATTATCAATTACTCGTCGTATTAGTATTGTAAGACTACTTTAGTTATTTTAGTTATTAGTACTTGTTACTTTCGATCTTCATATATATTATCATTTACTCTTCGTATTAGGTCTGTATGCTATACGCTCCGCGTTGCTCCGCTATTATGGGGATCGTTGACATATAGCCGTGACGGAGTCCACTCTTCCGGTCCTATTTCAAAACCAGGCCACACGTATAGCAAGTAGCTATTGGAAAGGAATTAAGGGTTATATATTAACCCCTAATCCTGATCCTGCTAAGTAAGCATTTGTGATTGCTTTCATTTGTTGATCTTTATTTTTACATCGGTTGATTGCATCAATCCATTTGCTTCTTGTTGCATCTGACATCTTAACTTCATCATCAACAAGTATTGTTAAAAATTTAGTTCTTATTGTACTAACATCCATTGATGACATTGTTGATATTAATGGTTCCAATGCGAATGTTAATGTTCCTTTGTGTTTTGATAAATCTCTCATGGTAATTAAATTTAATTGTTATTTATTATTTTTGTTTTTTTTAAAGGATAAGGTCATAAGACCTCATCCATTTTACTATCATCAAAGTAGTAGTCATAGATTCTGAATAAATAATCCACATGGGTCTCATTATCTAATATTAATAATCCGGCGATGTCTTCAATAAAGGATAAGACCTCATCATTAACCGTGATATTAATAAGACCATAGTTACTTCTGTGAATTTCTTCCATTAATAAACTGTACATTTCTTCGTGAAATAAATCTCTCTCTTCCATAATTATTTAATTTAAAGGTTATTATTATTATTTATTATTATTATTTATCATTATTATTATTATTTATTTATTATTTATTATTTAATATTTAATATTTAATATTTATTACTTTCTGATTTCATATATATTATCATTATATCCCCGTGTTTATCTTGTAAATAATATATATAAATATAAAAAATAAATTTAAAAAAAAGGATTTTATTATATTATCAATATATCTCCGTATTTATACTGTATGCTATACGCTCCGCTTCGCTCCGCTTGTATGTACTATAACCATAATCCATAACAAACACACATCATCTAATCACAACAAACATACATCATCTGTACACAAGTAAACATAATGCACACATAAACATTAGTAATACATGAATAGCTAGATCCTTTACGATGTACCACCGGAAAAGGCAAAACATTTCCATCAATTTCAAAATCACATACCCGGGGGCTGAAAATCAGATTCATTTTCTTTTTAAAAAGTAAAGTTCAATTGTAGTATATAACCCCTTACTTCTATAGATCTAATAACACATTTTTTATTCAACTCCCTTAGTTCTTTATATCTAACAATACATTTTTTATTCCACTGGTAATACAATATAAAATTATATACAGTGTGACGTTAGCTGATTAAGTTAATAAATAGTAGGCTATTGTCACTGTTTGGGGCTGAGATATACATCGTAAAATTACTTGTCGATGCGTAATAGTATATACTATATTAAAGTATAAAATTATGTTTCAATTAAGATCACAGTCCCCGTTGTTAAAACAGAAGTTATCTCCTAAGGCTGCTAAGGCTAAAGCTGAGAGAGATCTTGCTTATGCTAAGACTGATCAACGTAAGGCTAAGAAAGCTGATGCGCAGAGAAGACGTAGAGCTAATCCTGGTGCTGCTAAAGGCATGGATTGGGACCATAAGAATCAGAGATGGGAATCACCTGCTCAGAATAGAGGTAACGATGGTTTAGGCACAAAGATTGAGAGTGGCAAACAATATAAAACAAGATAGTATGGCTACACAGATGTTTCAAGGGAGAGGTCAATTGATTGATAGATTAATGGCACAGGTTGGCAGTAGAGGATTGGCTATAGGTATATTAAAGAAGAGAGGTGATTTGACGGATTCAGGGGAGCTTACGGCTAAGGGTAGAAAAAGAGATGCGATGACTGCTGAGGAAAGGGCTAAGGACCGTGCTTCTAAAGAAAGTGGTAGGCCTGATGAAGACTTCGTTTATAATCCAGCTAAGAACAGTACAAGATTAAAAAAGTAATGTATCATAAATAAGAAATAGATAAATGAAAACACCTATTAAACAGGATAGAAAAGCAGCTACTAGAGAAATTAAAAAATACGCTGGTAGCGAAAAAGCAAAGAGTAAAATAAAAAAGCCTGTTGCAAAACCTGCAGCAAAGCCAAAACCTAAAAAGATCGACAATCCGGTGGATATGTATAAAGGTCTTAAAGACGCATGGGGTAACCCGGTCGGTGGAGAAGGAACAAGACCTCCTCTCAGTCAAAAAAAAACGGCTGCTTGGGCTCGCAAAGAAGGTAAGGATCCAAAAGGCGGGTTGAATGCTAAAGGAGTAGCTAGCTATAGAAGAGAAAATCCGGGATCTAAATTGCAAACAGCGGTTACTAAAAAACCATCGGAATTAAAACCAGGCAGTAAAGACGCTAAGAGACGTGAGTCTTTCTGCTCTAGAATGTCCGGAATGCCAGGTCCTATGAAAAAACCTAACGGAGAACCAACAAGAAAGAAACTTGCGTTGGATAAATGGAATTGCTAAAATAAATAAAAAATAAATAAAAAAATAAATAAGATATGGGACAATACGGAAATCAACCTGATTTTGCAACAAAAGTAAGTGAGTTATTAGGAGATTCTCCTCATGAGAATTTAAACTCAGCAGCTATATATATTGGGGCTGTTATAGATCCGGATTCAACTGAAACATCGATAACAGTGCTACCAGTCGGTAATACTGACGCTGTGACATTTTCTGGTTTAACTAGCGGTAGTTTTATACCGGTTATAGTTAATTCAGTTATTGATTATAATAACATCGACAAGAAAGAAATATTATTAATATACTAATATGATAGGTCTAGGAATAGGAGTTGGTTGGGCTACTAAACGTAGACTAGTCAATTATATAAATGAACTTATAAAGCAGTTCAAAGATAGGGTAGCAGCAGATGGTGGAACTTTTGAGGCAGAACAATGTCTTAAAAACACTTTAAATACTTTAGGTATTGTAGTACCTCCAACAGTTATTACTGCTCCTGTAATAAGTGGTAGTACATCTATTGGTTCAGTTATATCTACAACTAATGGAGTATTTGATGGAGTTACACCTATGACATATACTTACCAATGGTTATTAAATGGTTCTCCTATATTAGGAGCTACAAGTAGTACTTATACACTTACAGGTTATAGTAATGGAAATTTAACTTGTAAAGTAACAGCAACAAATGATTTTGGTAGTGCAAACTCCACGAGTAATTCTTTAACAGTTGATAACTCTTTTGATTTCACAATTAAAACAGATAACTTATCAACAGGAAGTAGTACAAATACACAATTTAAACTTCCATTAGCAAGTAGTGGTACTATTAATTTTATAGTAGACTGGGGAGATGGTACACAAAATACAATTACAACATTTAACCAAGCTGAAACATTACATACTTATGCTTCAATAGGAACTTATAATATTAAAATTGTAGGAACTTTAAGAGGTTGGAGTTTTAATAATTTAGGTGATAGATTAAAAATATTGAATATTAGTAAGTGGAGTGGTTTAGATATTAGTGTTAATGCTGGTTTTTTTGGTTGTTCAAATATGACTTCTACTGCTACTGATGCCCCTATAATTTCAACAAATAATATATTTAATTATTTTTTCAATTGTGTTAATTTTAATGGAGCTATTGGAAACTGGGATGTTAGTAATGTTATAGATTTTAGTCAAATGTTCAGGTCTGCTCCTGCATTTAATAAAGATATTGGAAGTTGGGATATTTCAAAAGATATAAATAT
>ERZ1034363.367-NODE-367-length-32138-cov-8.354449_pt1 | contig 32138 bp, 36 predicted proteins | sample MGYA00520616_ERZ1034363 | MGnify/ENA primary metagenome ERZ1034363 (study PRJEB33736, sample SAMEA104284506) | Azolla filiculoides | biome: Urban; feature: Water surface; material: Ditch water | place: Netherlands | collected 2015-10-28 | depth 0-0.1 m ... | reverse complement strand
CCCTAGGTAAAGAAGTCTGGTTGCTGTTACCGACGGGGGCGGATTATCGCTGGCTGTTAGCGCGTGCCGATTCGCCCTGGTATCCGACAGCGCGTTTGTTCCGGCAATCGAGCCGTGGTGATTGGGCCGGTGTGATCGGGCAAGTGGCGAATGCAATTTTGGTGCGCAACCCGTAAAATTTACTGGTAGACTGTCACTTGAAAAAGATCAAATCACTGCATCTTTCAATCGTTGCGGCGCAGCGGCTTGTCCGGCTAGTAGCCTCCGATTCTGGCCGGGTTTTTCTGACTAGGCATGCCAGAATCCGGATGAAGCAGCGTCACATTGATCGACGCCAGGTGATAGATGTTTTAACTTTAGGTCGTGTGATTGAACCACCAGCGCAGCAGGCTGCTGGTGATTGGTTGTTTCGGATGTTGTATGTGACCAAAGGTGATGAGGTGACGGTGGTTGTTAGTATTACACAGGATGATGCCGGTAACCTGGTAGCAGTTGTTACAGTTTATTGAGGTGGGTATGTATCACTACACAGAATGCGGACTCAAAGATGTATGGCTCTTGAACGGGTTCAAGGAGGTCAGTACGCCTTATGGTAAGGCCACGTCTATAGAACGCGCTGAGCAGCTCGATCAAGCTATTGCTAGCCTATTAGTTCAAAAAGCCTCCAAACTCAAAGGGTCGGAGTTCCGTTTTCTGAGAAAGCAACTCGGCCAATCTCAGGTTTCTATTGCACAGGCATGGGGGATTAGCCACGAGACAGTGGCGAAGTGGGAGCGCACGGGTAACCTGCCAGCGATGGCTGATCGTTTTATTCGTGCCTATTGGAAAGAAGTGCGAGAAGGTAATGCACATATTGTGGCGTTGCTGGAAAGGCTGGCTCACGCGGATGCAGCATCAAATAATCAAGATCACCCCGAGCGTCTTGTTCTCAAGGAAACCCGGGCCGGCTGGCGCAAAGCGGCTTGAGAGCTGAAGATCGGAGAGACAAATGTTGAACAAAAAGCTTTTTTCAATCAGCCTTCTTGCGGTAACGTTGCTCATGGGTTGTGCCTCGGGCGGTTTTGGCAGTGCCGAGAGCCTGGATAATATTCAACAGCAATTGCTGGGCGATATGCCGCTACCACAAGGATCAAAGATCAGTAATGAACAATCGATCATTCTGGGTGGGGGTGCGCAGTGGACCGGCCGTATTGTGATCAGCACGCCGCAAGGACCAACGGACACTTTTACCTTCTTCCGCGAGCAGTTTCCCAAGGCTGGATGGACGGGTATTTCTTCCATCAAAGCCAAGACCAGCATTCTGGTATTTGCCAAAGGGGATCGCACTGTGACGTTAGAGATTAACGAGAGTGGCGCTTTCTCAAGTGGGGGCTCGATCGTTAATCTGACGGCGGCGCCTAAAGGCGGCACAGGGCCGGTGAACGTAACGCCTGGGCAAAACCAACCACGTTGATTGCGCAACAAGCTCAGCAGAAAGGCATCACGCTGATCGAGGTGCTGGTTGGCCTAGTCTTGCTGGTGATTGCTGGGCTAGTGGCTGTTCCTTCGTTTACCGAATATCTGGAGCGGCAGCGTTTGAAGGCAGCGGCGGAGAGCCTAGCGGCTAGTTTGAATCTGGCCCGATCCGAGGCCTTGGCCCAGCAACAGTTTATGTATGTGCAGCTGGCCGGGCAGGGGAGTGAGCGTTGGTGCTATGCGGTGTCTAAAGAGCCCAAGTGTGATTGCTTTTCAGCAGCATGCGAGGCATTGCAACGTGGCGATTCGGTTAAACAACCTGGCGTTGAACTGGGCAGTGCCAGTCGATCGACCTTCCGCTTTAACTGGAAAAACGGTTCGGCGACAGGTGCCAATGGCACGGCCAGTTTTGTGGGACAAAAAACTGGGCAACAATTATGTGTAGTGCTGAGTAATCTGGGGCGGGTTAGAATCATTACTTCCAAGAACAAGCCCGTTGCCGGGTACCCGCAGGATGCGACCTGTCGCTAAGCTATGAGCCACCATCACAAACATCGGCAGTCGCCGAGCTCCGAACAGCCGTCACAAGCCAACGACTTTGATCTGATCATTGTCGGGGGCGGGTTGACGGGTTCTGCGTTGGCGGTTGCTTTAGCCGATACGTCATTACGCATTGCGCTGGTAGATGCCCATGCGCCCAGCCGTCCTCAAGCATGGCCGGCACAGTGGGATAACCGCGTGTATGCCATTAGCCCGGGTAGTGCTGATCTGTTGGCGCAGATTGGCTGCTGGGGACATCTGACGAACGATCGTTTGCAACGCGTGGCACAGATGGTGGTGAGTGGCGATTCGGGTGGGGTAATCAATTTCTCTGCCTTTGATATCGGCACGGAAGAGCTGGCCTGGATTGTGGAGTCCTCTGAGATGGCTTGCGAGTTGTGGACGACCGTGAGTCGTCAGCGTAACGTCACCTGCTTTTGTCCGGCCTCCCCTGCAACGCTGCAGGTGGGAGACGCGGTTGCAGAATTAACGCTGGAAGGCGGCCAGGTGTTGCGTGGCAAACTGGTCGTGGGCGCCGATGGTCGTGAATCCTGGGTGCGTCAGCAGATGGGTTTGAGCAGCCAGCATGATCCGTATAACGAACTGGGTGTGGTTGCGAATTTCCGGACGGAATTGCCGCACTTTGGTACGGCCTATCAGTGGTTTAGAGCCGATGGGGTGCTCGCCTACTTGCCATTAGCTGGGGGTGCGGGGGATGACCATGGAAAAATGATTTCGATGGTCTGGTCGGCCCCGGAGGCTTTGGCCAGGGAGCTGCTGGCATTGCCGGCTGAAGAGTTGGCCTTTCGCGTAGCGAATGCCGGTGAAAACAAACTGGGTCAATTAGAACTGATGGCGCCAGCGGCGGGTTTCCCGCTCAAGCTGGTGCGCGTGCCGCAGGTGGTGGCGCCACGAGTTGCACTGATTGGTGATGCGGCGCATGGTATCCATCCGCTCACGGGTCATGGTGTTAATTTGGGTTTTCAGGATGTGCGAGTACTCGCCGATGTCATTCGCACTGCGCGGCCGGTGGATGATCTGGGCGACATGCGTTTATTGTCGCGCTACCAGCGGGCCCGTCGTGAAGAAGTCGTGATGCTGCAATCGATCACAGATGCCATGCGTAAACTGTTTGCCAGCAATGCGCCGGGCTTGAGCGTCTTACGTAATGTCGGGCTGAGCCTGACGGATAAGTTGACGCCGCTGAAATCAATGTTGATACGTTATGCGCTTGAGCGCTAAGTTTTTTAAGGAAGACCTATGAAGCAAGTGATGCTGGGTGTTTTGGCGGCTGCAGTGATGAGCCTGGGTGTAGGCGTAGCCGGGGCGCAAGAGATTGCCTCCCCATCGTTAGCCAAAGTGGTAGAAAGCCAGCTGGGCGTAAAGCCGCAGCGGATTATTAAGACACCCTATCTGGGTGGGCTTTATGAGATCTACGCAGGCGGCCAGTTGTTCTATAGCGATGAGAAGGGCTCGGTGTTTGTATTTGGCTCGCTGATTGATGGTAAAACCCATCGCAACATCACGGCCGAACAGCAGATGGCTTTGTTGCCGTTGCAAGATGCGATTAAACGCGTTAACGGCAATGGCGGTAACGGTAAGCGCACACTCATTACCTTTGAAGACCCGAATTGTGGTTACTGTAAGAAGCTGACCAAGGAGCTGGTGAATCTGAAGGATTCAACCGTGTATACCTTTATGGTACCGATCCTGTCCGAAGATTCACTGGTGAAGTCCAAGAAGATCTGGTGCTCGAGCGATCGGCTGAAGGCCTGGGACGCTTGGATGTTGGATGGCAAAGCACCAACCGCTTCGGACAACTGCGCTAATCCGTTGGAGCGCAACAGTAAGTTGGCGCAGGGGCTGGGCGTCAGTGGCACGCCAGCGATTTACTTCCCGAACGGGGAGAAGGTACCGGGTTATATGCCGCTGGATAAGATTGAGAAAGCGCTTAAGGGCAATTGATTTTTGCCCGCGCAATAAAAAACGGAGCGCCTAGCGCTCCGTTTTTGTTAGTGACGGAGAGGCTGTTACAGATCGCGTGTATCTGGCGTAGCTGTAATGCGGTGAATCGTCAGATCGGCACCGTTGTATTCTTCTTCCTGATCCAGTCGCAGGCCGACGGCCATTTTAAGCACGCCGTAAACAATGCCGCCGCCCACCAGCGCAATGATGATCGCCAGGCCAGTCATGATGGCTTGTGCGGGCAGAGATATGCCGCCCAGTCCGCCTAATGCCTCTGCGCCAAAGATGCCAGCTGCAATGCCGCCCCAAGCACCACACAGACCGTGCAGCGGCCATACGCCGAGTACATCATCGATTTTCAGGCGGTTTTGTGTGAAGGTGAATGCATAGACAAACATGCCGCCAGCGATGAGGCCGGTAGCCAGCGCACCCAGTGGGTGCATGAGATCCGAACCGGCGCAGACGGCGACCAGGCCAGCCAATGGGCCGTTATAGGCAAAGCCCGGGTCATTCTTGCCGGCGACGAGTGCGGCGATGGTGCCGCCCGCCATGGCCATCAGTGAGTTGGCAGCGACCAGGCCGCTGATCTTGTCGAGGGTTTGTGCGCTCATCACGTTAAAACCGAACCAGCCCACTGCCAGAATCCAGGCGCCCAGCGCCAGGAAAGGAATGGATGATGGCGGGTGTGCAGCGATGACACCATTCTTGCCATAGCGGCCATGGCGGGCACCGAGTAGCAGCACGGCAGGCAATGCAATCCAGCCGCCCATGGCGTGCACCACGACAGAGCCGGCGAAGTCATGGAACTCCTGGCCGAAGGTGCCCTTGAGCCATTCCTGAATGCCGTAGTGCTGGTTCCAGGCAATGCCTTCAAAGAAAGGGTAGACAAAACCGACCAGCACAAAAGTAGCGGCCAGTTGGGGATTGAACTTGGCGCGCTCGGCAATGCCACCCGAAATAATGGCGGGGATGGCAGCAGCAAAGGTCAGCAGGAAGAAGAAGCGCGTAATGTCGTAACCGCTTTTCTCGGCGATCTGGCTCGCGCCAATAAAGAAGTCGGTGCCGTAGGCCACGGTAAAGCCGATGGCAAAGTAGGCCACGGTCGATACGGCAAAATCGGCGAGGATTTTAACCAGGGCATTGACCTGGTTCTTCTTGCGGACGGTGCCCACTTCGAGGAAGGCAAAGCCGGCATGCATGGCAAGCACCATGATGGCGCCCAGCAGAATAAAGAGGGTGTCTGAAGCTGTTTTTAAGAGTTCCATCGTGCACATTCCTGGCGCATAAAGCGCGCTATGAATTAATGATGTGCATTTTTAAGCAAACGGCGTGCCAGTTTGGTGCGTTTTCGGGCGAGCTAATCTGAATTTGGTGCGGGCGCGCCGTTGTTTGCCTTTAAATCAATGGGTTGCGGATTGGTATAGATGGTTGTTTTGGTGCGGACAGTGGCTAACGAGGGGCTTTATGATGCGTCCGCTCTCGGATTTTTGCACCATAAAAGTGCATTAAAGCACCGTGTCGATGCGCTTCACGATCAGCCAGACGCCGTTGCCCATCACCTGGTGCGTTTGCAACTGAATGATGTCGAAATGTTGGCACAACTTTGGTAACCACCAGGAAGTGGGTTTCTGAATCAAGTGCGCATTGCGGCCATCGGACAGTACTTTGCCTGCCGGCCCCATGTGGATGGAGAAGAAACCGATCTTGGTCGTAATGCTGGCCAGTTCTGCAATTACGTTGTCAATGAGCTCAGGTTCGATATGTTCCAGGACGTCGATGCAACACACCAGATCGGCCGTTTGTGGCGTGCCGTATTCAGGAAATGCCGGGTCGTAGGGTTTGTAAACCGGATTGACGCCCACCTGATTAAGGCCCACGAGCAGATTCTTTTTGCCGGCACCATAGTCCGAAACGCTTTGTGAACCGGATTGCTTCATCAGATCAGCTACCAAGGGGGCAAACTGCAGAGAGGCAACACCATAATTGGGGTTCTGGTGGAGTTCCTGCTGAAGCTTACGATAGTCTTCGGTGATGGTCTGGCTCATGGTCTTTGTCTGGATCTCGGTGAATCTTGGGTGCGGGTTTAGTCGCGTACTTTATCAGCTGGCACGGCGGCTGGGGGAATGAGCGCCCACATCTGGCCGGATTGCTTCATGCGGCCCGCCTCTTTACCGGCATCGGCGCCAAAGCCCCAGAAGAAGTCGGCACGCACAGCGCCTTTGATGGCGCCACCGGTGTCTTGGGCTAGAACGAGGCGTTGTAGGGGTTTGTTGCTATTGGGGTAGGTGGTGTCTAGCCAGACGGGGGCGCCGAGGGGTGTAGCGCGTGGATCGATGGCAATGCTGCGGCCCGGGGTAAGCGGCACACCCAGTGCGCCGGGTGGGCCAGCATCCGGGTTGTTTGGATCGGTGGGCAGCACGCGGAAGAACACGTAGCTGGGGTTGGCGTTGAGCAGGCTCTGTACCTTAGCCGGGTTATTACGTGCCCAGTTCTGGATGCCCTGCATAGAGGCGGTGTCTTTGGTCAGTGCACCCTGTTTGATGAGGACGCTACCGATACTTTGATAGGGCTGCCCATTCTGATCGGCATAGCCGACACGCAAACGGCTGCCGTCAGGCATCTGCACGCGACCGGAGCCTTGTACCTGCAGGAAGAATAGTTCGATGGCGTCATCAACCCAGGCCAGTGATTTGGCATGCATGCGCGTGGGGTTGGTTTCAATCTGTTCACGGGTCCAGTACGGAACAACCTTGTTGCCATCGGTCAGGCGGCCACGCACACGCTTGCCTTTGAGTTCCGGAAAGAGATCGCCCAGTTCAATGGTGAGTAGATCGGGTGGCGTGCCGTAAATCGGGTAGCGCGCTTTGCCGCTTTGTTCTTTGGCGCCTTGTAGAAGCGGCTCGTAGTAGCCAGTGAACAGGCCATTGTTGGCGCCATCACTTTGAACCAGCTGATACGGTTTGTAGTGCTTCTGGTAGTAGGCACGTAGCGCTGAAGGATCTTTACGTTGCGCATCGTTGAGGGCTTTAGCCGCGCTACAGGCCTCTTGCCAGGCGGGCTTTTTGCCCAGCGCGTTACAGCTTTGCAGTTGTGCCGGGAAAGCCTCGATCAAGGTTTTGTCATCAGACCAACCGGGCAGATCTGACCAACTGGCTAGCTTGAGCGGTTTGATGATCTGTACGGCCGCGGCAGGTTTTTCTGGTGCCGCACAAGGGGGGCATTCAGTGGTGGCGCAGCCCGCTAGAAAAGTGGCGGCCACGCTGGCGGCAAGTAGGCCAAGACCGGGAAATACAGTATGGTGTGCGGTATGGAAATTCGGTCGGGTCATGGCCAAGGCAAGGTGAGTGTGACGTGAAAAAATCAGATCAAAATACAAAAGCAAGTATACCGAGAGAAAGTCTTACTGGCGCTGATGCGTTAGCCAGTTTGCTGCTGCGTGCCGAGTCGGTGCTTGAGCGTTTGGAAGCGATTCTGCCGCCTGCAGCATCTTATGAGCCTGACTGGTCAGTGCAAGCCTGGCGCTGGGTCGTTAACAAACGTAGTGGCACGGGGGCGCTGGTAGCTGTGCCGAAAGTGTCGGGCATTCGTTTAAATGCCCTCCGTGATATCGATGAACAGAAGCAGCGATTGGTTGCCAATACCGAACAGTTTCTGGCAGGGCGCCCGGCCAATAACGTACTGATGACAGGGTCGCGTGGTTGCGGTAAGTCATCGCTTGTACGTGCCTTGTTAACGACCTATGGCAAGCAGGGGCTACGTATCATCGAGATTGATAAACATGATCTACGGGATGTGCCCGAGATTGTGGCGCAGGTTCAAGGGCGGCCGGAACGCTTTATCCTGTTCTGTGACGACTTGTCATTCGAAGCAGGTGAAGCCGGGTATACCGCATTGAAGTCAGTGCTCGATGGATCGGTATCAGCGGTGCCAGACAATGTGCTGATTTATGCCACGTCGAATCGGCGGCATTTGATGCCGGAATATTTTTCAGAAAATGCGGCGACCCAATATGTGGGGGAAGAAATTCACCCAGGCGAAGCGGTAGAAGAAAAGATTTCCTTATCCGAGCGTTTCGGTCTCTGGTTATCCTTCTATCCCTTTAGCCAGGAAGCCTATTTGAACATTGCGAACAGCTGGCTGAAGCACTATGGGTTGAAGGCAGTACAGATTGCCGAGGCGCGTCAGCATGCGCTGAATTGGGCCGTGAGCCGAGGTTCGCGCAGCGGTCGTGTAGCGGAGCAGTTTGCCCGTGACTGGGTCGGGCAGATGGGTCAGCTATGAGCAGCCAAAACTTGGTGGTCTCGGGCGCACAGATCGAAGCCAAACTAACGCGAGTGTCTGCGGCGGTGATTTTCCGTAACGATGGGATGGAATATCTACTGGCGCAGCGCCCGCCGGGCAAGGCCTATGCCGGTTACTGGGAGTTCCCCGGTGGCAAGGTGGAGGCAGGTGAAAGCTTTGCCGATGCCCTAGTACGAGAGCTGCAGGAAGAATTGGGTATCACTGTGACGGCGATGACGCCGTGGGTGACGCGTCACTTTGTGTATCCGCATGCGCGGGTTGAGATCCGATTTTTCCGGGTAACGGCCTGGGAAGGTGAGTTGCACCCGCATGAGCATACCGACATGGCCTGGCTTGAAACCTGTTGGATGGCCGGCGGTAAAGACCTGGAGCAAATGCCGGTGAGCCCCGTGTTACCGGCCAATACGCCGATACTGCGGGCGTTAGCATTACCTTCGGTTTATGCCGTGACGAATGCAGGTGAGTCGGATGTGTCAGCCGAGTTGGCGCGTATAGAACGGGTACGGCCGATGCTGGTGCAGGTGCGCGAAAAGTCATTGGATACAGAAGCGCGGCAGGCGTTTGCTCGACAAGTTGTGGCATTGGTGCATGGCTATGGCGGCTACGTGTTGCTCAATGGCAGCGTTGATGAAGCAGTGGCCGTTGGGGCGGACGGTGTACACCTTAGCTCGATTGCGCTCATGGCTTGTGCACAGCGTCCGGATTTGCCGCTGGTATTTGCCTCGTGCCATACGCCGGATCAATTGCTCAAGGCCAGTAGCCTGGGGCTGGATGCGGTGGTGCTCGGTTCGGTTAAGTCAACGCAAACACATCCGGGTCAGGCACCCTTAGGGTGGGAGGCTTTTGCGAATCTGATCGAGGTCTGTGCGCTGCCGGTCTACGCGATCGGTGGCATGACACGAGCCGATGTGTCTGATGCGATGATGACTGGCGCGCAGGGTGTGGCGATGATGCGGGGCTGGTAAGCCGGGCTGGGTTTATTGCTCGGCAGACGCTTCGTCAGACATGCCCTGATCGTTTTCCAGCACAGGGATTCGGTATGACTCGGTGGCCCAGGCGCCCAGGTCGATCATCTTGCAGCGTTCAGAGCAGAACGGCCGCCATTTATTCTCGGGGCTAAATAGCGCTAGCTCACCGCAATGCGGGCAGGGTACTTTAGTGCTCACGGATTTAGATGGCGCAGAAGGTAAGGTCGAAGCGTACGTCGCGTTCAACCTGGCGTGGCCGTTGGTGGAAATCGGTTTCCATGAAGCGCAGATTCAGTGCGTACTTATTAGCGCTGGTTTCTGGCGTAATCATCGCATCATGAATACGGATGCGCAGCATTTGTGCGTTAACGCCAGCCAGTGTGCGCTGGTAGCTGCCACGTGATGCCGTGTAGGCCTCGGGCGAACCGCTATCACGCAATAGGTGCAGGACGATGGCCAGGCCATCACGCAGTGGCAGGAAGGGTTCGAGCCAGACTTGCAGATCATGTTGACGTTGCGCGGTCGGTTGATTCAGCCACAGGTGATACGAAGGAATGTCGAATTCGCTCAGGCCACCCGGAATCATCGAACGGTTTTTGACGGAGATCAGCCACTCGTTATCACGCAGATGTTGTCCGAGTTTTCCGGTGAGGGCGTGCAACAGATTGAGCGCTTCGGAGATTTCGTTCAACGCGGCATCAAGCGCTTCGGAAGAAATGTTCGGGTTATCGCGGAATGCCGTCAGCACCTGACGCTGGCGTTCCAGTTCCTGCAGCAGTTCGGATTTCAGATCGGGCCGAGCCACTTCCAGAATTTCAAAGAGCACCGTTAAAGCGGCATGGTGATCGTGAATATCCGGCGCACCAAGGTAGTGCGCCATGCGTGCAAACAGGTCTTCAAGCCGCAACAGGGCTCGAATGCGTTCGGTAAGCGGATATTCGTAGATCAGCACGATAGGGGTGTGTTTGACCTGAAGTGGTGCCGATATGGCAGATTCTTCGAATAATAGCCCTATTTGCTGCATTTGTTACACGCAAGTAGGGTTTTTGTCGTTATTTTCGGTGCCGGCTGCCAGAAACAGATAGCGTTGGTGCAACTGATCGAGCTTTTCATCCCGCTGCTCAGGGCTACCGCTGTTGTCCAGCACTTCGGTCGCCAGGCTGAGTCGTGTTTCTCTCGGTGCCTGGGCCTGCAGAATCAGATCTGCCAGTTCTTCAGGCACGTTGCCACGGGCCAGTAGCCGTTGCTTCTGGATTTCCGGCGGGCAGTCGACCACCAGGACGCGATCTGCCTGTTCGCGCAGAAAACCGGTTTCAGCAAAGAGCGGAACGTCAGCAACAACATAAGCAGAGGTGGCGCCAGCCAGCGCTTCGATAGCCTTGCGCCGTATCATCGGATGGAGAATTTGTTCCAGCCGGGTTTTTTGATCAGGATCGTTAAAGACGATGTCGCGTAGCGCTGCACGGTTTAGTGTGCCGTCTGCGGCAAAAATGTCGTCACCGAATGCGGTGTGCAGTTCGGGTAGGGCAGCACCGTTAGGTGCCGTTAGCGCGTGAGCGATGGCATCCGTGTCGATCACGTCGATACCGTGTAGGCGAAGTCGCTGGGCAACCGATGATTTGCCGGTGGCGATGCCTCCGGTCAGAATGACCAACGGGCGGCCGATGGTCAGGTTCTGGTTCATACGATGACGAGGTTGTCTCGGTGAATGAGTTCCGGTGCATCAAGATAACCTAGACGCTCTTCGATTTCGGCGCTCGGGCAGCCGGCAATGCGGCGTGCTTCGCTGCTGGCGTAGTTGCTCAGTCCGCGGGCAATTTCATGGCCGGTTTCATCTAGGCACGCCACAACGGCGCCGCGCTCGAATTCTCCGTCAACGCTGGACACACCAACGGGCAGCAGACTGCTACCGGCGCGTAGTGCCTTGCTGGCCCCGGCATCGAGATGAATGCGGCCGGCGAGTTGCAGATGATCGGCCAGCCATTGTTTGCGGGCAGCCAGCGGCTGCTGGCTGGCCACGAGCAGCGTGCCAAGCGCCTCACCTTGTAGCAGGCGGGGTAAGGCATTGGCGGCGCGACCACTGGCAATGACGGTGTGTGCACCACTGCGCGCAGCGCGCCTGGCGGCCCAGATTTTGGTGATCATGCCACCGGTGCCGACATGGCTACCACTGCCACCGGCCATACGTTCATATTGTTCATCACCGGCTGCGCCCAGGCTCACCAAGGTAGCAGAGGCATCCTTGCGCGGGTCTGCGGTGTAGAGGCCTTCCTGATCGGTAAGAATGATCAGGGCATCGGCTTCAATCAGATTGGCAACCAGTGCGCCCAGCGTGTCGTTATCACCAAAACGGATTTCATCGGTGGCAACGGTATCGTTTTCATTGATGATGGGCAGAACGCCCAGATCCAGCAGGGTACTGATGGTGGCACGGGCATTGAGATAACGCGTGCGATCGGCCAGATCCTCGTGCGTCAGCAGAATCTGGGCGGTACGGATGCCGTGGGCGCCAAAGGCCTGCTGGTAAGTCTGCGCCAGACCCATCTGACCGACGGCCGCAGCCGCCTGTAGTTCGGGAATGCTGCCGGGGCGCTTGCGCCACCCCAGTTGTTGCATGCCGCAGGCAATGGCGCCGGAAGACACCAGTAGAATCCGGCGGCCGTTAGCGGCCAGCTCGGCCATTTGTTGTGCCCAGCTATTGATTGCATCCAGGTCGAGGCCGGTGCCGTTGTTGGTGATGAGCGCACTACCGATCTTGACGACCAGTGTGCGGGCATCAACCAGCGGTTGGCGAGCGACTTCGTGTTGGGTCACGATGCATCATCCTCGGCGGCATCTTCATCAATGTAAACCGTTTCGCCATCAGGGATGACATCGCGAACATCGTGTTCGGTATGCACCGGTAGTGCAGGTGGCATAGCATCGAGCGCATCTTGGATCGCAAAGACCAGCGGACGGGTGCCGTCGCCAGTAATGGCAGCGATGGCGAAGTGTTGCTCGGCGCGACCGCCGGCCTTCTTGAATTTCTTCAGGAAAGTATCGATGCGTTTCTGGCGTTCTTCTTCGGGAATCAGATCCAGTTTGTTCAGGATCAGCCAGCGTGGCTTTGCTGCCAGCGCAGGGTCGTACTTTTCCAGTTCGGCCGCAATGGCGATGGCATCGTGTACCGGATCGGCTTCTGGATCGAACGGCGCTAGGTCGACCAGATGCATGATCAGGCGGGTGCGGGCCAGGTGGCGCAGGAAGCGGTGACCAAGGCCAGCACCTTCAGCGGCACCTTCGATCACGCCGGGAATATCAGCAATGACAAAGCTGCGGTTCTCATCGGTACGCACGACACCCAGATTGGGGTGCAATGTGGTGAACGGGTAATCGGCAACTTTCGGTTTGGCGGCAGAGACGGAGCGGATGAAGGTGCTCTTGCCGGCATTAGGCAGGCCGAGTAAACCGACATCAGCCAACACTTTAAGTTCCAGTTTGAGCATGCGCTCTTCACCGGGCGTGCCACGCGTGAACTGACGAGGTGCGCGATTAATGCTGGACTTGAAGTGAATGTTGCCCAGACCGCCGCGACCACCTTGAGCGACCAGTACGGTTTTACCGTCTTCGTTCATATCATGCAGAACGACACCGGTTTCGTAATCGGCAATAACCGTGCCCACGGGCAGACGCAAGGTAATGTCATCGGCGCCAGCGCCATAACATTCTGCGCTCATACCGTTCTGGCCATTGCGGGCCAGGAATTTACGCGTGAAGCGAAACTCCACTAGCGTGTTGATGTTGCGGTCAGCCACAGCCCAGACGCTGCCACCTTTGCCGCCATCACCGCCACTAGGGCCGCCACGGGGAACATATTTTTCGCGACGGAACGCGGCACAGCCATCGCCGCCCTTGCCGGCAATGACTTCGATGCGTGCTTCATCAATAAATTTCATACGTGCTCTGCTAAAGAAAAAGCCCTACCGGTAAGGATAGGGCTTTAATGTGTCGGCGGGCAAGATGCCCGGCCAGACACGAATTACTGTACCGGCTGAATAACGACGGTGCGGCGCTTTTGCTCGCCTCGTACGGTGAACTTCACCGTGCCGTCGATCAGCGCGAACAGGGTGTGATCCTTGCCCATGCCGACGTTGTCACCCGGGTGGAACTCGGTACCGCGCTGGCGAACGATGATGTTGCCAGCCTTAACCAGTTGACCGCCGTAGCGCTTAACGCCAAGTCGTTTGGCTTCTGAGTCGCGGCCGTTACGTGAACTGCCGCCTGCTTTTTTATGTGCCATGGTGTGAGGCTCCTTAGCTTGACCGGATTAGCCTGCGATCGTGTTGATCTGCAGTTCGGTGTAATTCTGACGATGGCCTTGACGCTTCTGGTAGTGCTTACGACGGCGCATTTTGAAAATGCGAACCTTGTCGTGACGACCCTGGCTCAGGACCGTCGCAGATACTGTTGCACCTGCCACCAGTGGCGCGCCGATTTTTACGGACTCGCCTTCGCCGACCATAAGAACCTGGTCGATGGTGATCTGGGTGCCAACTTCTGCCGGTATCTGTTCTACTTTAATTTTTTCACCAGCGACGACACGATACTGCTTGCCGCCGGTTTTTATGACCGCGTACATGTTGGACTCCAAAGGGATATTGCAAAGAACTCGCGACTTTACGCAAAAAATCCTTTGTTGTCAAAGCCTTTGCGCTGTTATCAGGGGTGGGGCGTGTTTTAGGCCAGATTTCGGGTCTTTTGCCTTGACGCGGGGGGCTAGCGCCCGTACATTCGGCTCTTTTAACCCTATGGCGGGATGCTGCTGCCATAGCGCACATTGATCTAGCCTGTGACTGCCAGCCAGACCCAACCCCTTTTTACCAAGTTGATTGCCGATGAAATGCGGCAAGTGGACGAGGTTATCCGTGCGTCCCTCCATTCGGAGGTGGTGCTTGTTCGTCAAGTATCGGAATACATCATTCACAGCGGCGGCAAGCGCTTGCGCCCCGCCTTACTGTTGCTGACAGCGGGTGCCTGTGGGGTGCCGGGTCCGCAAGCCCGTACGCTAGCAGCAGTGGTGGAGTTTATTCATACCGCTACGTTGCTGCATGATGATGTGGTGGATGAGTCCAGCCTGCGTCGTGGTCGTGAAACGGCGAATGAACTCTTTGGCAATGCCGCCAGTGTGCTGGTCGGCGACTTCCTTTATTCACGTGCTTTCCAGATGATGGTTTCCGTTGGTCGCATGCGGGTGATGGAGGTGCTGTCTGAAGCCACCAATATTATTGCCGAAGGCGAAGTGCTGCAGTTGATGAACTGTAACGATGCCGATGTGAATGAAGCGCGCTATCTGCAGGTGATTCGCTATAAGACAGCCAAGCTATTCGAAGCGGCATCACGTCTGGGCGGTGTTCTGGCTGATGCCGATGCCAAGCTGGAAGATGGGCTGGCCCGTTACGGTATGCACCTGGGTACTGCCTTTCAGATCATTGATGATGTGCTCGATTATTCGGGCAATGAAGCCGATACCGGCAAGCATCTGGGCGATGATCTGGCTGAAGGTAAGCCGACCCTGCCGCTAATTTATGCACGGGATCGGGGCACCCCAGAAATCGCTGCGGCTATCCGCCTAGCGATTGAGACGGGTGGCCTGGAAGCGTTTGATGCAGTGCTTAAGGCAGTTCACGAAAGTGGCGCCCTGGATGCTGCGCGTGAAGCCGCATGCGCAGAAGCTGGCTTGGCACGAGATGCGTTGAGCGGTTTGCCGGATTCGCAATATAAGCAGGCGTTGATCGAGCTGGCAGATTTTGCCGTGGCGCGTTCACATTGATGATGGATCACCTGGCCTTTATCGAGCTGATGGGTGAGTGGGGCGATGCCCTGGGCGTTGCGGTGATCGTTGTTGGCGTTGTTTGGGGGCTACTGCGCTTTCCCTTTGATCTGTCGCGCCAGGGTATTGATGTGGCCTATACGGGTATCCGAAATCAGATCATCCGCACGCTCTTACTGGGACTGGAAATTCTGGTGGCAGCCGATATTATCCGTACAGTGGCCGTGAGCCCGACGCTAACCAGCGTCTCTGTTCTGGCAGCCATTGTGGCGATTCGTACGTTCCTGAGCTGGTCTCTGATTCTAGAGATGGAAGGCCGTTGGCCCTGGCAGAAGACGCCAATCGACAAGCGCTAATGCATGAATGAGTAAAACAAACGGGCCGCATTTGCGGCCCGTTTGTTTTGTGGCACGTAGTTCTTAACGCTTGGCCGTTGGTTTTTTTGCCGCCGGTTTTTTGGCGGCAGGCTTGGCAATTACCTTTTTTGCAGCGGCTTTAACGACAGGCTTCTTGGCGACCGGTTTTTTCGCCACAGGCTTGGCAACCGTTTTAGCCGATGTGCTTTTAGGTTTTGAGATTTGGCTGGTTAGTGGTTTGTGAGCCTGGCCTTGCGACGAGCGGAAGGCGTAGTCAGTAAAGGCATTGCGCGGGGCCGTCGGGTCCGGACACTCTGCCGTAAACCTGGCTTTGCGGTGAACGTCGTAAGTCACGAAATTTTCGCCCTTCGGCGGCATGTTCAGGCACGAAGGATCGGTGAGCGTTTCTTTGATGTCATCAAGCCCCACAGTCCAATGGCGCTGCATGCTCTCGGCACTGAACTCGGCATCCTTATATTGGCCTTCGCCAGTTTTGTTTTGATAAATCAGCTGAATGACATTGAAGTTCGAGCCCATGGCCTGTTCTGCCATTTTGGAAAAGAAAGGATCCGCCTTACGAACCGACTCGGGTACACGGTCAATCGTATCCAGTAACAGTTGACGCATCCGGTGCATATTACGTACGGCATCGGTAATAGCACGAGTCCGGCTGGAGTATTGAATGTCTTTCTGACGTTCGCTGATTTCGAAGATGTTGCTCGGCAACTTGCCGTGCGAGCTCCACAGATCAACCTGGAAGACCAGCGTATCCTTGTTGTCGCTTTCGGTCATGATGTAAAGCAATGGCGTGTTAGAGACGCAGCCGCCATCCCAGTAGTACTCGCCATCAATTTCCGTAGCGGGGAAGCCCGGGGGTAGAGAGCCTGACGCCATCACGTGTTCCGGGCCGAGCTGCATATGCTTGTTATCGAAGAATACGAAGTTGCCGGTGCCCACATTGGTAGCGCCCAGCGATAGGCGCATGGCGTCTTTATGGTTGATGCGGTCGAAGTCAACAAAGCGTTCTAGAGTGCCCTTGAGCGGTGATGTGTCGTAGAAGCTGATTTGACTTGGATTGCCGAACCCTGGTGCCATGGGACGAGGATAGAAAAACTCGTTCTGCCCCTCAAGGATGGCCATAGATGCTGCATATGAACCGAACGCCTTGTTGATAGTTTGTTTGATAGTTTCCTGGAAGGGTTCTAATCCCATGCCCATGAAATTCATGGCTTCGGTTGCAAAGCTGGCCGACATTGATGGCGGACGGCAGACCGTTTCCCAGAAGTCGTGGAGGCGTTCCACGCGTTTTTCAGGAGGGTTGCCAGCGACAAGTGCCGCATTAATGGCGCCGATAGAAATACCAGAGACCCAAGTCGGTTCAATGTGGGCTTGGGCGATACCGTCGTACACCCCAGCTTGGTAGGCACCAAGGGCACCGCCCCCCTGAAAAATTAAAACAACCTGCTGATAGGGCGGAAGATGAATTTTGGCCATGGTGACGCGTCCTCTGGGGTAGGGTGCAGCGCAAACGGGTTTGCGGCGCGGCATTAAAGTTTGGTTAGCGTAATTATGCAATGTATTATACGGTTTCGCCATAATGTTCTGATTTTCTGAGCTTTTCATGACACCTGCGTCGCGGGTGGGTCGCTTTAATTTATGTCCACCTTGCGCTGGCTACCTCCGCTAGAGTTTCCGATTTCGCCTGAAAGCATGGCGAGGGTTGGTGCTGGCTTGAAATTAGGGCTGTTGACTACGCTTGCTTTTGGCCTAGCGTTGTTTACCAGTTTTGAGGCCTTGATTGATATGGCAGGTTTGGCTGGCATGTGCGCAGGTATTCTGTCGCTGCCGGACCCTGGAGCGGTCTTTGCCAAAAGTTATGCACGGCTATTTGGCACCGTCGTCGGTGGTGTTGCTTGTGTCGCGCTGTACTGGATATTTCCTCAGGCACCCTGGCTTTTTGCGGGTGGTCTAGCCCTCTGGATGGGTGTTTGTGCCTTCTGGGGCAGTAAGCTCAAGTACTTCGGTTCTTATGCGTCGATTCTGGGGGGGTATACGGCTGCGCTCGTGGCCAAGTCCACCCCCAACCCTGAAGACGCGATCCGTATTGCCGGTGAGCGCGTTAGCGTCATCGTCATTGGTATTCTGTCCGTGGCGCTTGTTTGGGGTGTGTTTCATATACGTAAAGGGTTTCAGGCCTATTTGCCGCCGCTGCGCGAAATGAGTGACCGCATTACTGCGCAAATTGTTCAGGTGGTTAATGAGCCGGAATCTTATGATCATGTGGCCACGATGCGGATTTGGGCCAGAGACATCGAAGCGATGCATCAAAGCCTGGTCTATGCCGGCGCGGAGGACCCCGAAGTGGCCTTGCATGCCCGCTCAGTCCGCTGCGGACTGAATGAATTTTTTGCGGATATTGCCGATTTTAATATCAGGCTCAAGGAGTTGGGCCTGCTGCTGCAGGATTCTCCGCATCGGGTAATCGCGGACGAGATCAATCGGGAAATCCTCGCAGCATTCAAGGCTCGGTTGGATGAACCTGATGATCAAGCGGATGCTCGCATGGCAGCAGCGCGAGAACGCGTGCTTGACTACTTTGCCGCGCAATCCGAGCCTGATTACCTGGGGCGCATCCGTCTGCTGGCCGAAATTGATGCCGCACGCAAGTTAATTAATACCATGAACCGGGTGCGTCGTGGTCGCGAGACCTATGACGAAGAGGACATCCGGCCATTGGGGCAAGCAACTTCTTTTGGCCACAGTCTCTATGTTGCCGCCGTGGTGGTGTTTACGTTCATGGTGGGTTGGGGCGTTTATATCGTCAACGAATGGGATTCTGCTGGGCTGCTGTTTATTGTAATGACAGCCATCCTGGTGCAATTGGTGAGCGTATCTGAGGACCCGGTGGGTGGGATTAAGAACTTCCAGCTCGGTGTCTTTGGATGTGTTTTTCCGGCTTTGCTTTGTTCGCAGGTTCTGATGCCGCTGGGCAGTGGTTTTCCATGGCTGATTCTCTCTTTCTCCGTCATCATAATTCCCTGCTGTATCTTGCGCTCCTTCCCGAAAACACAGGTTGCAGGCAATACCTTCATGATTTTCGGGATGATATTGAGCTTGCCTGACAACCAGATGCAATATGACTTGCAAGGGTTTCTTAATAATTTGCAGGCGATGATAGCCTCATGGACTATGGTGCTGGCGTCCGTACTGATTTTTTTTCCGATACGTAATCGGGATAAGGCGTTGCGGATAGAGCGTCGTGGCTATCAAGATCTGATGGCATTACCGCACCATTTGCGCAAGGATCGTTTTCAGATGTGGGAGGACAAACAGCAGGAACGTGTTTGTTCCATTGATCGGATTGGCTCCTTGAAAAACACGGTCGTTGCTCAGGAAGCAATCAATGCGCTATTGATGATGATGCGCCTGGGCCGGTGTTTCAGTCGTCAGCGTGCCGATCTGGCCGGGCTCCGTTTGCCTGCGCATTTGCGCCAGCGGCTTAATCAGGCCGAATGGTTCTGGAGTCGGCAAATCGAGAGTCCCGAACGCTTCCAGCACGTTGTGGGTCGACTTGTCGATGCGCTCGTGGCTGAATCGCTGCTTCAACCGACGCATCAGTTAGAATTACAGGCTGCCGCCCAAGCGTGGCGAATGATTTCAAAAAATAACCAGGTTCTTGCGTCTCTACCATGCTAGCGAATGTTGATGTTTACGGGTTTTATATTTCACCATTTGCAGCTGATGTGGTCGTTACCCTCGTTATTTTCTATTTTTTGCGTAAGGTGCTTGCCCGGATGGGGGTTAATCATCGGGTCTGGCATCCGAATCTGTTTGAGATCGCGCTCTTTTCCATCATTTTGTGCCTGATTGTATTCATTCAGGCGAGTTGACCGATGCAAAATAACTGGAAAAAAAGGCTACCAGACTGGATACCGAGTGACCGTTCGGTAGTCGGGGTATTGGTAACGCTTCTGTTCGTGATTATCGCCCTCTATCTAGGTTACGTGCTCTGGATGCTCTATATGCGTTCCCCATGGACGCGAGATGCATTTGTGCGGGCTGAAGTTGCGGATATAGCGACAGAAGGTGTTTCCGGATATGTCACCGCCATTTATGTAAAAGACAACCAGAAGGTTCGTGCAGGGGATCCACTGTTCGATATTGACCCAACGCGTTACCAGTACGCCGTGAAAGAGGCCGAAGCACAGTACGAAACCAACAAGAAAAAACTGGTGCTGCAAAAGTCTCTGGCCAAGATGCGTATGAACGCCCAGGGTGCGGTGTCCGTGCAGGATAAGCAGATCTATGAAACGGATGCCGAAGTAGCGCAGGATGCGGTCGATAACGCAAAGGCCGCCCTGGATCTTGCGAAGTACAATCTTTATCGCACCAAGGTCGTGGCGCCTTGCGATGGCTTTATGACGAATATGCGCTTACGCCTTGGGGATTACGCGACCTCTGGTCAATCGCAGATGCAGATTGTGGATAACACAACTTTCTGGATCGAAGCCTATTACGAAGAAATCAAGCTGATTAATGTGAAGGTGGGCGCCAAGGCGACCATCAAACTGATTGCCTATCCGCAGATTTTGCTGGGCGAGGTTAAGAGTATCGGGCGTGGCGTGCTTAATCAGAACAATGCGCCAGGCTATCAGGGCTTGCAGAATGTGAATCCGATTGATGCGTGGATTCGTCTGGCACAACGGATTCCGGTACATATCGCCATTACCGACGTGCCGGAGGGTGTATTCCTGGCGGCAGGGCTCACAGCCAGCGTGGATGCGGGCCCTGAGGCGCAGCGCCTGGCCGAACCGCGTTCGCTGCTTGACTGGATCCAGCGATGGCTCGAATTCAACATCTGATGCGCCGATACCGGTTGGGGTTGTGCTGTCTCAGCCTGGCGCTATCCGGGTGCATGACGGGCCCGGATTTTGTGCCGCCGGAAAACACCGAGCTGCCGACGACATTTTCTCGTCCTGATTTGATGAAGCCAGCAGCCAGCACCGAAGATGCTGTCTTACAGGCAGACATCATGCGATGGTGGGACGTGTTTGATGACCCGGTGCTCAACCGAATTATGAGTACTGCCGTTGAAAATAACTGGGATGTGCTAATTGCAACCCAGCGCATTGAGCAGGCACGCGCTCAGGCGGCCAGTACGCAGTCACAGCTCTTTCCGCAGGGGTATCTAAATCCGACAATTGGACGTCAGCAAAGTGGTTTGAACAATAAGGCGACAAGTCTAGGAATGCTGGAAAACCTAGAGGTGCCTATCGGTGTAACTTGGGAGATGGATGTCTTTGGCAAGATCAAGCGAAGTACCGAATCCCAGGTTGCTCGTGTCCGTGCCGCGCAAGAATATCGGCGTAATGTCCTAGTATCGTTGACGAGTGAATTGGCCAGCTACTATAGCAATGTGCGTACGTTACAGGCGCAGATCGATTACACGGAAAAGGCCATTGTTGCTTCAAAGCGGCAGCTAGAGCTGACCAAGTTACTACTCAAGCGGGGTATTGATAGTGATTTGAACCTGGCTCAATATGAACAAGCGTATGAGCAACAGCTCAGCCAGTTGCCCCCATTGAGAGCGCAACGTGATTGGGCCATTTACCAATGTTCGTTTCTGGCTGGCGGCTTTCCCCTGGGTTTACAGGCAACACTGGAGAAGCCGGCGTCCCCATTGTTGACGCGCAAACCGCTGCCATCGGCGTTACCGTCACAAATGCTGCGTAATCGTCCGGATATCCGGCAGGCAGAGCAGGTGCTGGCAGCATCAACAGCCGAGATAGGTGTTGCAGAAGCTGCCTTTATGCCTGACTTTAGTATTCCGCTAGGAATTGGCTTGAATACAGGCCCATGGGGATTGTTGTTCAACCCGGGGAGCTATATCTGGAGCTGGGCATTGAACGTGACTCAGCCACTATTTACTGGTGGCCAACTGCAGGCGCGCCTGGCTTTAGCCAATGCAACGCGAGAACAGGATCGTTTGGCTTATGAGAAAGCGGTTCGTCAGGCGATGGTTGACGTGGAAAAAGCACTAACGGGTTTTGATAACTATCGCAGCCAGCGTGGCAAATTACAGGATACGGTGAGTGCACAGCAGCAGGTATTCCTGAACAATCAGGTTCTGTACAAGGTGGGTATTCAGCCAGAGTTTCAGTATTTGCAGTCCTTAATTACCCTGAACAATAACCGAATCAGCCTGGTGCAGGCCCAGAATCAGGAGGCCGTTCAACTGATTTCATTGTATAAGGCCATGGGCGGTGGCTGGCAGTGGGAAGCGCCCATTACACAGTCGCCAGTGGATGATGGCATGACCACGCCGGGGACCTTCAAGCAGATTGTGCAGGATAATCTGATCAGTCTGGGAGCGCCGGAAAAACCAGTTAAAGTCAGCGCAGGGGCGGCTACTGCTCAGTAATCACTTATACATAAAAGAGGGGTATAGTCATCGTCTTGTTTCAATAACTTGCCCTATAGAAACATCCCCAAGGAGACAAATGCAATGAATAAAGATGAAATCCGCAAGAACGCCTATGCCATGCCGTATATGAATCCTGCTTTTCCGAAGGGTCCCTATGAAATGTTCGGCCGTGAGTTTTTTATCATCAGCTATCGGACAGATCCGGAGTTGATGCGTAAGGCCGTGCCGGAACCATTGACGGTCAAAGACCCGATTGTTAATTATGAATTTATCCGCATGCCGGATTGTTCATCGGGCTTTGGCAACTTTACCGAAAGCGGTCAGATTCTTTCGGTTGTTGATCAGGATGGCAATGCAGGTGGTTTTAGCAATTACCTCTTCTTGGATAATGAAGCCCCACTGGCGGGCGGCCGTGAGCTTTGGGGCTTCCCAAAGAAAATGGCTAAGCCAACGCTGGGCGTTGATGGCGATGCCCTCGTAGGTACTCTGGACTACGGCAAGATTCGTGTGGCTAATGGCACCATGGGTTACAAATACGCTCGGATAGACCATGATGCTGAAGCCAAGAAGATGATGGCAACACCGAATTACCTGTTGAAGGTTATTCCGAATCCGGACGGCACACCAGGTGTTTGCCAATTGGTGCGTTACTATGCGCAAAATGTGCGTATCGCCCAGGCTTGGACGGGCCCTGCTCAACTGGAGCTTTTCAAGCACGCCCTGGCACCCGTGGCAGACTTGCCTGTGCTGGAAATTGTGGGTGCCAAGCATCTGGTTACGGAAACCTACACCATTGGCCTCGGCGAAGTGGTTGTTGATTATCTGAAGTAAGTACTTATCTCTCAAAAAGAAGGAATGTAAACATGTCGCTTAAAGGTAAAGTTGCGCTGGTTACTGGCGCTGCCAGTGGTATTGGTCGTGAATGTGTGCTCAACATGGCAGCTAAGGGCGCCAAGGTTGTGATCGCCGATTTGAGCCTGGAAAAGGGCAACCTCGTCGTTGACGAAATCAAGAAGGCCGGTGGTGAAGCTATGGCCGTCTCGATGGACGTGTGTGACGAAGCCCAGGTTAATGCTGGCATTGACGCCTGCGTTAAGGCCTTTGGTGGCATCGATATTCTGGTATCGAACGCCGGTATCCAGATCGTCTACCCGATTGAAGAATTCCCGTTTGCCGATTGGAAAAAGCTACTATCGATTCATCTGGATGGCGCATTCCTGACGACCCAGGCAGCGATTAAACATATGTATGCTGCAGGTAAGGGCGGCAAGATCATTTATATGGGTTCGGTGCACTCGCACGAAGCTTCGAAGCTCAAGGCCGCTTATGTTACAGCCAAGCATGGTCTGCTGGGTCTGGCTCGTGTGGTTGCTAAAGAAGGCGGCCCACACGGCGTGAGCGCCAATGTAGTTTGCCCGGGCTTTGTGCGCACACCGCTGGTTGAGAAGCAGATCCCTGAACAGGCTGCCGAATTGCATATCACGGAAGATGAAGTCATCAAGACTGTGATGCTGAAAGATACCGTTGACGGTACCTTCACGACCACGGACGACATCGCCGAGATGGTGGCCTATCTGGCTGGTACAGAAACGAATGCTATTACTGGTCAATCGTTTATCGTTAGCCACGGCTGGTTCATGCAGTAATCAACGCCAGTTGATATGAAAAAGGCGAGGAGAAATCCTCGCCTTTTTTGTGCCTGCGGTTGATTAGAACGTATACATCACGCGGCCGTAAGCGTTCCAGAAGTAACTAAAGTTGTCATTGATGAGTGGTGCCGAGGCGCCAATGCTGGCCCCCCAGGACTTATCAAAGCTGTAGGTCAGCATGGCATCGGCCGGTACAAACCATTTGCCTGTGCGTGCACTGAGCGCAATGCCGGTTTCATCCCACATCGCCAGTTTGAGTTTGGGGGTAATCTGAAATCCGGTAGCTGGGTAGAGTTCCAGCGTACGCATTAGTGTGGCGCTTGGCGAGACTTGGGTCATGCCCATCATGTATCGCACGGTGGGTGAAAAAAAGCTGAAAGCACCAGCGTTTTTTGGGGCGTAGGTCATGCCAAGCTGTGGCCCCATGGCCCATTGCGCTGAAGAATATGCCGGGTTGTTATAGCCCGTGGGTAAAACCATTCGGAAGCCCCCACCAAAGGTGAAGTCTTGGGCTACTTCAGGTGAGAATGCGGCTAAGGTCCATCGGGTGTTGCCCGGATTGAACTCACCACCGCCCCCGCCATTATATTTGGGGCCGCTGTTCGAGTTGAAGCTGGTGTCTAGACGGGTAATGCCCTGGGCACCAGAGCGACCGATTGGGAAAGAGTGATACAAGCGTGGCTGAATAGTATTGGTGGCACTGTCATGCCCCTGTCCATTGTGAAAGCCCCAGACTTCAAGCCAGGTTTTACGTTTGCTCGCGTAGAACAACTCGTCATCGGTCTGGGCACGACTTTCGTCTCGGACGAGCACATCATCGGTTTGAACCACGCTGGGGTCTGAAACTGCTTGCTGGGCGAATGCGTTGCTTGCTAAAAAAGCACTTAAAACCAGTGTGGCTGGCGCTGTAAGGTGTTGAAGTTTCATTAGTAGGTTTTGATTGTGCGTACAAGGCTTTCGAGCCACATATAGCCGACAGGGTCGGCAGGGCACTGGGTAAAGCCGCACTCTAGCAATGTTGATAACAGATTGCCACAGACAACCGCCAGGAATGCCAGCATGACGAGGCCAGTGATGCGTCCCGGTGATATGGGGCGACCACTTTGGTATTTGTCCGTTAAACAAAGCAATATGGCAACGCCACCCATGACACCTACAAAACTCAGGAAAGACCAGGTGTAGAGATGAAAGCCAAATACTGCTTTGCTGTAACCGGGGTCTCCGGGGGCGATGTGTAACAGGATTTGTCTTACCGAAGTGGCTGCGCCGACCAAGGCACCCAGCAGCGTGACGCCATAGTGCATAGGTTGAATACCGAACCGGAGATTGAGCAGAAAGCCTAAGCCAACCGCAATAAGCCCGGCGCGTTGTAACAGGCAAAGCGGGCAGGGCAGTTCACCGAAAGCCAATTGTTCGACAAATGCCCCGCCAAGAACGGCGGTAATCAGTGCAAGGGCCAGTGTGTTGAGCGAGAAAGCGATACGCTGTAGATTCATATCAGTCTCACAAACTAATCGGGAGTTTGTCGGTCATGTGATGAACCAGCAGCCCGGCTAGGACGGCGATGGTTAGCAGACTCGTTGCGACGGCAATTCTGGCGCGCCCACTCAGAATCAGCAAGGTGGCCACGACTGCCAGCAGAAAGACGATGTACATACGATTCTCCGGTTTACTGACGTGCAGCGGCGGCCTTTTTCAACCGCTCCAGATGACGCTTTTCACCGTCTGCGCGTGCGGCACGGACATTGGCTTCGGTGGGTTCGGGAAATTTGCCGCCAGCCAAGCTGACCATGTATACAACAGCTCTGGCCACTTCAATATCATACAACTCGGGGGCACCACCTTTAGGTGGCATCATGCGCACACCTGTAAGTGCGCTACCCACTAGATCGTCGTAGCCTTCGGCAATCAAGGGCGCCCATGATGGACGGTTGCCGGCTTTAGGCGCACCCGCTAACCCATGGGCGTGACAGGTAACGCAGACCGCTTTATAAACTTGTTCACCACTCATTGGCGCTTTGCCAAAAGGGGGCGTCTTTTCTCCACCCAATGCATTGCAGATGGGGGCTACAAATAGCAGCAATAAAGCAGGATGAAAAAGTTTGTAGGTCATGTAAAACTCCTTGATGCGAAATCGTAGCAGAACTCTTGATTCAGAGCGGTAATGCGTGCCTAATGAGGGCATGAAAAAACTCATGATTTGTCTGCTGGGTGTGTTTGTGTCTGCCTGTTCATCTGGGCCACGTGCGCCAGCGTTGACTTATCGTAGCGGGGATCAGCTGACAGAAGCCGATAAGCTGGGCTATCAGATTAGTGATCCGGCGATGCGCAAAAAGATTCTGGAATTGTATAAACGTAAAGATATCGTGGTCGAGCAGGTTGTCATTCGTTGACCTGGCGTAGTTAACGTTCTCGGCGAAGTTTGTGGCTAAAACATCATTCTGGTGATAGCCTCACTAACTGTTAAGTAGATTATTAGATAAAGGAGCAGGACTCATGAAACGATCAGTCATTCAAATGAAGCGTGTTGTATGTGTCGGTTTGGCTATGGCGGGTATCGCTGTGATGAGTGGTTGTGCGGTAGTGCCTGCTGCGAATATCAAACCGGGCTTCTCGAATGTAAGCCAGGTCGAAAAGTCTATGGGTAAACCTGATATGACCTGGCGCAATAGTCAGGGCAAAATCATTCAGGCAGCCTACTCGGATCAGCCTGCAAGCTTTACGACCTTTATGGTGTATTTCAATGATCAGGGTGTTGTGACTGGCGTTGACCAGGTGATGAATAACAAGAACTTCGCCAAGATTCAAAAAGGCATGGATGGTCAGCAAGTCCATAAGATTCTGGGCCCGGAACGATCGGTAGATCACTTTTCTGGGCTTCATCAGATTGATTGGAACTACGGCTATTGTTCCGATAATGATGGTCGCGAAGTCTTCTCGGTGAGCTTTGATGATAAGACTTTGAAGGTCAACGGCAGTGTCGTAACGCCTGATCCACTATTTTCTCTAGGGGATAACGAAGAAGCGCGTTGCCAGCCCTACATCCAGGGTGAGACTTACGCTCGCTAACGAATGCATAACCTTGTGAAACAAGTCTCCGGGACGATGCAGATCCCGGAGCCCATATGCCAGGTCGGGACCTATGAACTTGATCTCTTGAGATTCTGGTATTTCGGTTGGCTGACAGGGTTGTCTGTTGGGCTAAATCTTTTGCAGCAGCAATGTTTGGGTATTGTTGATCAAGAAGAGTCATGACGCTCGGTGGATTTATTCGCCTAACGAATAGGACATTGCTTCTGCTGGCTTTAGGACTCTGCGGCTGCCAGCTTGTGCCGCCCAACGAGTCGTCGCCCTCCTTGCCTAAGATCGAGGCAAAAGCCTACTTGAGCCTTGAGGCATCGGGTGTGCAGATCTATCGCTGTGAGCTGGGCGCAGATCATGTTGCCCACTGGCAATTCGTGCGGCCGTCAGCAAAGCTAACCAACGCCCAAGGTATCTCTGTCCTGCATGGAGCGGGGCCAAGTTGGACGGCTCAAGATGGCAGCAGGGTAACAGGTAGGGTGGTTGCATCTAGCCCAAGTCTTGGTGCTGGAAATATCGCCTGGTTGCAGCTTGTTGTTAGCAATGATGGCCCGCCTGGCTTGCTCAGTCAGACAACATACATAGAGCGGGTTAATACACGGGGAGGGGTTGCGAATCCCGCGGCGTGTGTAGCTAGCCAAGCCGGACAAACACTGGATGTGCCATACACAGCAACCTATGTCTTTTATAGCACCAAGTGACTGACGTGCAATTAATCGTCAGTGTTTTGGTGTTGTTGTTAGTTGCTGGGTTGACGATATTTGTCATACGGCAAAATGCTCAGGCTAGGGTGCCAACAATTACGGAATATATGCCGGAGTCTGCACAGGGCCCGCTGCAGAGTATTGTCTTGGGCATGGGCTGTTTCTGGGGCGCCGAAAAGCGCATGGGCGCTTTGCCCGGCGTCATTGGCGTAGAGAGCGGTTATGCGAACGGCGAAGTAAATGGTGCTTATGAAGCGGTGCTTGCGCATGAGAGGCTTTTAAAGCTTGGGATTGGCAAGAAGCGTAATCATGCAGAGGTTGTAAAAGTCACCTTTGATCCCTCGCAGATAAGCCTCGAGCAGGTGCTGGCGAGGTTTTGGGAAAGCCATAATCCTACGCAGGGCAATCGTCAGGGGAATGACTTTGGCAGCAATTATCGCAGTGCAATCTATGTCCATTCCTTAGCACAACAGAAGCTTGCACTCATGAGCCGTGACCGTTATCAGGCAGCTCTGACATCGGTTGGCAAAGGGAAAATAACCACTGAGATTGAACTTCTAAAGGTTTATTATCCGGCCGAATATGAACATCAGGGATATCTGGAACGGAATCCCGGTGGCTATTGTGGTCTGGGTGGCACGGGCGTTAAATATCCCATGGTCAAAGCGCGTGAGAATGCTTCTGAGGAGACGCTTGGCCAAGGGCCTAAGCAGAATCTGGAAGGGGAACGGCTCAACCACACATTGCAGTTAGTCGTTTATGAAGCATCGGCGTGTGTGCAATGTAGGCGGTTTAAAAAGGACGTGCTGGCGAGTTGGCGCTCGGACCTACCCATCACTTCAACAGTTGGTACTGAAGCCCCGGTTGGCTGGGTTTTAGATCGTCCGTTGCAGGTTACGCCGACAATTGTCTTGTTCAAGAATGCTCAAGAGGTGAGTCGGTATACCGGCTATGACGGAGCCGCGCAGCAATTCTGGAAGTGGCTAGGTTTTCAATTGCTCTCACCGGCACAGCAGAAGATCGCCTTTGATCAGGGGACAGAACATCCGTTTACCGGCAGCCATCTTGATGAGCGTCGATCGGGCACTTTTGTCGACCCGATCACGGGTGCGCCGCTGTTCCGAAGTGATAGTAAGTTTGAGAGCGGCACGGGCTGGCCAAGTTTTTTTACGCCCTTGCCAGGTGCTATTAGTTTGCACCGCGATGGATTTCGTACGGAAGTATGTAGCGCCAGTTCCGGTATTCATCTTGGGCACGTTTTTAATGATGGTCCTGCACCAACAGGGCATCGGTACTGTATTAACGGCAATGTTTTAAAGTTCGTGCCGGATAAGATTTAAAGTGCGGCACTTATTGCTGTGGTGATCATTTTTGGCCACCAATTCATACTTTTCCTGAAAATTCAATTCGGTTTAAGCATGACCACATAGCGAGAGAAAGACACTTTGGACAGCCTTTAAATTTATTGCTGCTTTTGCTAAAATTTTGGCCGAATTTGGGCGGCAAAGTATTTGATAGCCCATCCTGTCGGGGTGTAGCTTAGCCTGGTAGAGCGCTACGTTCGGGACGTAGAGGCCGGAGGTTCGAATCCTCTCACCCCGACCAGTTTCCGCTTCGACATTCTGCTTAACCCAATGGCATCTATTAAGTTGATGGGTAGGTCAGCGATTCTGCCCCCAAGAACCAAAGTTAGTTTAGTCTTTGGTATTGGGTTGATTCCTGATTTTATTGATCCGTCTATACTTTTGCACTTGCAGAGCTTTCAAGTCTTGTCGGGGGCGCTTTGAACACTTTCAAATACATCAAGATTGTCATAAGGGATGAGATAAAAGCTATGGTCGCTCAGTTTAGAGAGACCAAAATGCTATTCATGTCTTTTCTGATCTGCCTCTTTGGTGTTGTGATGTATTTGGATCCATTTCCAGATCGAAACATCCATATAGCAACCTCATACAAAGATTCTGATTGGTACGAGTTCGGTATAAATGCTTCAGCGTACTTGGAAAAAAATGGGTTGAAGGTTTCGGTGGTAACAACCCATGGTGCAGTCGAGAATGTAAATCGACTGTTTGATCCTAAAGACCCTGTCAATGCTGCATTTTCCTATGGAATGGCGCTAACCGATGAGCAAAGGAAGGCGATATATTCCCTTGGGAGTATTGATTACGAACCTGTATGGATTTTCTACAACGAACAGAAAGTCAAAGACCTAAAAAATCTTCATGAACTTGGCAAGTACAAAACAGGGGTCGGTCCCAAACAGAGTGGATCATATGTAATAAGCAAGATCCTGTTACAAAATTACGGCATTGATATTGAGCATAACCAAAAATTTGTTTCCGATGCCTTCCTGGTGTCAGCAGACAAGTTTGTAAATGGGGAGCTTGATGCGTTAATTCTTGTCTCAAGCGTAGCCGACCCAATCGTACAGAAGTTAATTCGAATGAAAGGGATTGGTTTATATAGCTTTGAGAATGTCTCGGCATTTGAAAAGAAATTCAATTCACTTGAAGCCGTGAAGTTGCCCGCGGGTTCGATCAATGTTTATCCTGCCATACCTGCTAAAGACATGGCACTTGTTGCGACTACGACCAGTCTAGTCGTGAAACGAGATATGCATCCAGATCTGCAGCTCGCTTTACTCATGGCAAGCAAGCAAATGAATAGAAATTCAGAAAATCTTTTTTTTGCTAAGCGTGATGAATTTCCTGCATATGTAGATCCGATGGTCCCAATTAGTCCGGTAGCATCAAAATTCTACGACTATGGCCCGCCTCAGGTAATGAGATATTTGCCTTTCTGGATTGCGGGGTTTGTCGATAGAGCCTGGTTGTTTTTGTTAACGCTTGTGGCGATTTTTTATCCACTCTCAAAGCTGAACATTCACATCAGAAAATTGAGATTTGTTGTGCATGAAAGACCCCACTATGAAGAGTTGCTAGAAATCGACGCGCTAATTTCTAGCAAGGAGTTAACGCTCGAAGAAAAAAAAAGCATCTCTGAACGTTTAAATCACATCGGCGCTCATGCTAGCAAGAGTGGCGTTCCTATTGGGGAAGAGGCACATTACTTTGATTTAGTAAACGCGATCTATCTTTTGAGACGTAAGCTAGAGGCTACCCACAATTCGAAACATTCTTAGACTAGCTGGGAACCCCTGTAATCCAATACGCCTCTAGCTTCGAATCCTCTCACCCCGACCAGTTACGGTGTCAATTATGCGTCCAGAATATTTTAACGGGTGGCTTGATTTTTTCTACGCGTGGCGTAAATTGTGAATTAAGCACCCGGTTTTACCGGAAACAACGACCACCCATACCAATAACAAGGCCGTTCTCGAAGTTTTCGCTGGCGTTTAACAGCGATATGGGAGGAGTCGATCATGTTAGCGATCAATGACTTTATCGGTTGTAGCAATCTCTATGAGTGTGAAGTTGAGGCGATTGCCGAGCACGAGCATGTGCCGCTGCCCGTGGCAGTGGTAATAGGTGAAGTGTTACTGACATCGCCCGAAGGTGTGTGTGAGTTGCATCGGATGGTGGCTGAAGATATCCAGCATGCGGTTGACATTGGTGATCTTGATGCCGCGATGAAGTATGCCGACACCTACAATTTTGTTGCGCAAAAGCATCCGCTGCCGCACTGATAACTAATAGGATCGGGTAGGATGCAGGCCTATTGCCTGTGTGACTGTCTGATCCTATGTCTTCGCAAATTTCGTCTACAAAAAATCTACCGAACGTCGATCGATCTCTCCTGATTGATGGTTTGAAGGCGTTGGCTGCACAGACGATTGTGATACACCACCTGGTGGCTTATGGCCCGATGGCGGAAGCGGTGGGGATAGCTGCCCCTGGCCTGGTTGCCTGGTTTGGTTACTATGGTCGTTGGGCAGTGCAGGTCTTTCTGGTGTTGGCCGGATATTTAACTGCTCAATCTTTATGTGGTCGGGAAACTGCTTTAAGCCGCCCCTGGAGTCTGGTCGCTAAACGTTACATTCGCTTGGCGTGGCCATTTGGTGTTGCAGTTACGCTGGCTGCCTTTGCGGCTGAGATTGCGCGGTTTTGGACAAGTGATCCGATGTTGCCGGATTCAGCGAGTGTCATGCAGTATGTATCGCACTGGCTATTGATGCACGGCGTGCTTGGACACGAGTCCTTGAGTACGGGCGTCTGGTATGTAGCGATCGATTTCCAGCTATTTGTACTGACGGTGTTGCTGATCTGGTCCAGCCAGGCCTTACGTTGGGGCGGTTGGGCACCCTTGTTAATCGGTGCGTTGACAGTGGCTTCCCTAATCTGGATTCGTACGTGGAGCGATTGGGATAACTGGGCCCCCTATTTTTACAATGCCTATGGGGTGGGGTTGCTGATGGGCTGGCTGACTAGACGCCACCATGAATCATTACCCTGGGTTCGGGCGACCTTACTGGCAGTTCTGGGCGTACTGGTATGGCAATTCGTGGACACACTCAATGGCCGTTTGGCAGTCATTTTGACCGTTGCCTTGCTGTTATGGGTTGCCAGCTTTCCCGTAGTGCGTGCCATGCCGGATAAGCCGGGGGGCTTGAAGCCATTGCTGGGTTCAGCCATTCATTATCTTGGTGCTACGTCCTTTGCGCTCTTCCTAGTGCACTTTCCGGTAAGTATGCTGGTGAACGCCACGCAGCACCGGTTTAATTGGACCTCCCCCCAGGATGGCGTGATGGCTATGGCGATTGCCTGGTTTTGCAGCATGCTGCTGGCGGATTTTTTCTATCGTTACGTAGAAAAATTCGGCGTAACTTTAAGCCGGCGAATCCGATAGGGCATAAACAACAAACCCCGCGAGACCAGAAGATCGGGCGGGGTTTGTGGGTGACGGAATTAACCGTCACCGTCTAAAG
>ERZ1034363.366-NODE-366-length-32152-cov-20.843617_pt1 | contig 32152 bp, 32 predicted proteins | sample MGYA00520616_ERZ1034363 | MGnify/ENA primary metagenome ERZ1034363 (study PRJEB33736, sample SAMEA104284506) | Azolla filiculoides | biome: Urban; feature: Water surface; material: Ditch water | place: Netherlands | collected 2015-10-28 | depth 0-0.1 m ... | reverse complement strand
TTCCATAATATTTACCCATAACTTTATTGTTGTACTTATTATATTATAATATTATCTCGGATTGAAAACGCTATAAACACACTTTATCAATTAATTCAAAACCTGAAAAAATCGGCTATTCCCGCTAAAACCGTTAAAAAATACAGTGAGGAAGAGCGGCAACAAGCCATGAATGATTTTTTTGGAATGCACAAAGATTTAGGCATTGATTCAGTTGAACAAGAACTACGGATAATTTGGCAAGGACGGCGGAGATTATTGAATGATCTTTGACACCAATATTTTTATTTATGCAGACGAAAATGTTGAAACAGCATTGTTTTATAAAGAAGTTTTGTGTACAAGCAACGCCAAGCATTTTTTGCCAATTAATGGTTTGATGTTAGAAATTTATTTGCCTGTGAAGTAAAACTCTCAATTCCAGAAATCGGATGATTTTGACGAATACAAAGCCATCTACACTCTGTTACAACAATCTAAGCTTAACTTTGAGAAGTAAAAAAATGACCGATATTGAAGAACTTGAAGCCAAGGTCAACGAATTACCGAATGAAAAATTTGCTCTATTCCGTGACTGGTTTTACCAATTTGAAAACGAAATGTGGGACAACCAAATTGCCAGCGATTTCCGCGCTGGAAAACTCAATCATTTAATTGAAAAAGCCCGTTTTGAATTCTCCCAAGGCAAGGCACGGCAAATTTGAATCATTACACCTCATCAGATTTTTGGCTGTTATACGAAAATCTACCGACAGAAATCCAAAAATTAGCGGATAAAAACTACGAATTGCTGAAAGAAAATCCACAGCATCCTTCTTTGCAATTAAAACGGATTGAAGATCTTTGGTCGGTGCGTGTAGGACTGCGTTATCGTGCTTTGGGTATCGATGCAACAGACGGCATTCAATGGATTTGGATTGGAAGTCATGCAGAATATAATCAAATTATTGCATAATTGTCGCTGACAAACTGATACTAGCGTTTGACGAATACGAAACCCTCCATATTATTTTTAAAGAGCTACCCATGAAAACTATCAAAAAAATCTCTCATATCCTCATATTTTTAACATTATCTTGTTTTACCAGCTTAAGTTTTAGCAAAATTTTTTACAGCAAAAACGAAGCAATGGAGCTGGCATTTGGCAAAGATGCACAGGTTGAAGTGCAGTCGTTATTCCCTGATAAAACCGAAATCGCCAAAATTGAAACCGAAGCGAAAGTAAAACTCGAATCAGGCATGTTTAGTTTTTATGTCGGCAAAAAACAAGGCAAAATCTTAGGTTATGCCGCGATTGAATCGGAAACCGTGCGCACTAAACCCGAAACGTTGATGATAGTGCTATCCGCGACAGGCGAAATTGAAAAAGTGACTTTATTAGCGTTTCACGAGCCGCCTGAATACCAAGCTCCTGATCGTTGGTTTGAATTATTCAACAAAAAAACGTTAGAAGAATTGGAATTTAGCAAAGGCATTCAAGGAATTTCCGGCGCGACACTTAGCACGCGCTCCGCACTCAATAGCGTGCGCAAAGTGGTGGCGATTTACCAAGTGATGATTAAAAACAAGGCGAAAAAATAATGCGCTATTTTGTGAATGGAGAACAACAGCGTAAGTCGTTACTCAACGCGCTGATTTTGATGTTTTTGGCTTATGTGGCGTTGCTGTGGATTAGCAACGGCATGATGTATTTTCATCGGATGGGGCTTAGTCCGCAGTCGGTGATTGAATATTATCTGGGGTCAGAAGCACAATTTACCCAACCGAAAAGTTATGAGGGAATGCTGGAAGTGCTGCATTTTCATTTGTTTGCAATGGGGATGCTGGCGGTGACACTCACGCATTTGATGTTGATGACGGAGTTTTCAAACCGCTGGAAAATTTGGCTGAGTGGTTTGATTTATGGCTCAACCTTAGCGGATGAAATCGGTGGATGGTTGGTGCGTTTTGTACATCCGTTGTTTGCCTATTTCAAAATTGCGTCTTTTATTGTGTTAGAAATGTCGTTGATTATATTACTAATTGTCGTGAGCATTTCTCTGATTCGCGCGAGAAAAAACATGACAACTCCACCGGCAGCCTCTAAAAAAGTGGCTGAAGTGGCGCGTCATTATCCGCATAAATACAAACATCGTTAAGGCGTTTTCACAAACTAACGAGCGTTACGACTGGCAGTCCTCAAAGGCATAGTTATCTACACATCTTTAGTTTAAAAAAGTGTTTATATATCAATTGGATACTGAAATATGTAGGTTGGGTTAGCTGCTTTTTTCGTCAGAAAAAAGAGCGTAACCCAACAAAGTGCGTCGATTTTAACGCTGAATGTTGGGTTACGCTTATCTCGCTTCGCTCAATAATGCTAACCCAACCTACAAAAAATTCTTTATTATCAATGCTTTTGTTATAAAAACCATCAAACTATCTTGTGTAGATACTTATGCCTCAAAAGGACTGCCAGTCGTTAGCGGTTGTAACTATTTCTTAATTCGTCAGACATAAAAAAACCTCGTTCAACTTCCGCTGAACGAGGTTTTTGTCATTAAACTAAACGTTTAACTTATTTTTTTGCAGCTGCTTCGCGCTCACGAACTTCCACAATCACAGCATCTGCCACGTTTTTAGGGCAAGCGATGTAATGTGAGAATTCCATTGAGAACTGACCACGACCCGAAGTCATAGTACGCAAATGTCCGATATAACCAAACATTTCGCTTAATGGCACGTCAGCTTTAATACGCACGCCAGTAATACCTGCTTCTTGTGATTTAATCATGCCGCGACGACGGTTTAAGTCACCGATTACGTCACCAACGTGATCTTCTGGTGTAAACACGTCAACTTTCATGATTGGCTCAAGCAATTGTGGGCCAGCTTTTGGAATTGATTGACGGAAACCTGCTTTCGCTGCAATCTCAAACGCAATTGCAGAGGAGTCAACCGCGTGGAACGCTCCGTCTAACAAAGTGACTTTGAAGTCTAAGCAAGGGAAACCTGCCAACACACCTTTGTCCAACATGCTTTTGAAACCCTTTTCAACAGCAGGCCAGAATTCGCGTGGTACGTTACCACCTGTTACCGCAGATACGAACTCGAAACCTGTACCTGGCTCGTTTGGCTCGATGCGATAATCAATTTTACCGTATTGACCAGAACCGCCTGATTGTTTTTTGTGCGTATAGCTGTCTTCAATCGTTTTGGTAATCGTTTCGCGGTACGCTACTTGTGGTTTACCAACGACAACTTCAACACCGTGAGTACGTCTTAAAATATCAACTTTAATATCTAAGTGTAACTCGCCCATCCCTTTCAGAATGGTTTCGCCACTGTCTTCATCCGTTTCAACGTGGAAAGATGGATCTTCTTGCACCATTTTGCCTAATGCGATACCCATTTTTTCTGAACCGTCTTTATTTTTTGGGCTAATCGCCAAAGAAATAACCGGAGCTGGGAAGACCATTGGCTCTAACGTTGCTGGGAATTTTGGATCGCACAAGGTGTGACCTGTTTGCACGTTTTTCATACCCAATACAGCAACGATGTCGCCTGCTTGCGCTGATTCAACTTCTTCGCGTGAGTCTGCGTGCATTTGCACGATACGACCAATACGCTCAGTTTTGCCAGTGAAAGTATTCAGTACCGCTGTGCCTTTTTCCAATTTACCTGAGTAAATACGCAAGAAAGTCAACGCGCCGAAACGGTCATCCATAATTTTGAAAGCTAATGAACGCAAAGGTCTATCCGCATCAACCACTGCGAATTCGCCAGTTGGATTGCCTTCTAAGTCAACTTCAGGCTGTGGATTAACTTCAGTTGGGTTAGGTAAGTAATCAACCACGCCATCTAAAACTAACTGTACACCTTTGTTTTTGAAAGATGAGCCGCAGAAAGTTGGGAAAAAGTCCAGATTGATTGTACCTTTACGCAAACAACGTTTCAGTGTAGCTACGTCTGGCGTTTCACCTTCTAAATAAGCTTCCATAACATCATCAAATTGATCAGCGACTTGATCAATTAATTTTTCACGCCATTCTGCTGCCAACTCCACCATATCGGCTGGAATATCTTGAATAACGTAGTTGTTAGGATCGCCTGAGTTATCCCAAATCCACGCTTTTTTAGTTAATAAATCAACAACGCCTACAAATTCGTCTTCTGTACCGATGGGTAAAGTCATTACCACAGGCACTGCGCCTAATACTGTTTCTACTTGTTTAATAACGCGATAGAAATCAGCACCCATCCGGTCGAGTTTATTGACATAAATAACCCGTGCAACTTTAGAATCGTTAGCATAACGCCAGTTGGTTTCTGATTGTGGCTCTACACCGCCTGAGCCGCAGAATACACCGATACCGCCGTCTAAAACTTTTAATGAACGATAAACTTCGATAGTAAAGTCAACGTGTCCTGGGGTGTCGATAATGTTGAAACGGTGATCTTTCCAGAAACAAGTCGTTGCTGCCGACTGAATAGTAATACCACGCTCACGTTCTTGATCCATAAAGTCAGTGGTAGTTTCGCCGTCGTGCACTTCACCGATTTTATGAATTTTACCGGTCAGTTTCAAAATACGTTCAGTTGTGGTGGTTTTACCCGCATCAACGTGCGCGAAGATGCCGATATTTCTGTAAAGGGATAAATCTGTCATGTTTGTACTCTAAGGATGGACATTAAAATAAGGTTAAAGCAGGGCTTAGGCTGCGATGATTCTCATTTATTGTAAAAAAACGTCAAATTATACATCAGTCTGTGTTAGAGAATATGATATTTTGTTAAATTTTTACTTTTGCGAGAGTGATTTGGCGAATTTTGTGGATTGGATTAGTTGGTGGAATTTGAGTGTTGAATTAATAAATGTTGATGATAAAATCAAACAGTCTTGTACACCTACAGCGCAAAAAACACTGTGTCCATTCGGACGGCATAATCCATAGAAAATTAATTTAACGCAACGCTTAAATGGAGCGTCTCTATCGCTCAGCCTGCTGAACTTTGCGTTAATCGACAATATTTAAAAACATACCATGAGGGCACACAAATGAGTGAAGAACAAGAATTTGAGGGGCAAACCATCGTAATTGATTGTGGTTCAGGCTTTATCAAAGCCGGTTTTGCAGGCGAAAGTGAGCCAAGGGTTGTCTTTCCCAGTATTGTAGGGAGACCTAGAAGTCAGAGCATAATGGTTGGAGTAAAAGATTCTTACGTTGGTGTAGAAGCACTGAAAGGGGGGGGCGTACTTGAGCTGAAATATCCTGTTCAACATGGCATTGTGTACAATTGGGATGACTTTGAGAAACTACTTTTCCATACTTTTTATAAGGAATTGAAAATAGACCCTGAAGAATGCCGCATATTAATAACAGAACCCCCGATAAATCCTGTATCCAATCGGGAGAAATTGACCGAGCTTTTATTTGAAACCTTTAGTGTACCCGCTATGTATCTTGCCACAGACGCTGTTTTGGCTCTTTATGAAACCGGTAGAACAACAGGACTTGTGATTGACTTGGGAGATGATGCTACTCATATCGTTGCTATTCGTGAAGGTCGCGTGCTACCTCATGCGGTTATCCGTTTAAATTTCGGAGGAAGAAAATTAACCGACTATTTAATTAAGCTATTTTTCGAAAGAGGCTACATTTTGAACACAACAGCCCAACGTCAAATGGCACAAGACCTTAAAGAAAAATTATGCTATGTGGCATTGGATTTTGAAAAGGAAATGCAAACGACGGCGGGCAATGAACAAGCTTATACCCTGACTGACGATGAGGAGATTAGGATTGGCAACGAATGTTTTCACTGCACTGAAGCCCTGTTTCAACCCCATTTGATAGGTTTTGAATTTCTTGCTGGTATTCATGATGATATTTTCAAGTCTATTATGATATGCGATGCCAATATTCGTAGTGAATTATTTGCCAATATCGTACTTTCAGGTGGAACTTCCCTGTTTCCAGGCTTGGCTGAAAGAATACAAAAGGAAGTCAAAGCATTAGCACCGCAAAATACGCAAGTCAATGTCATAGCCGTTCCTGAGCGTCGCTATTTGCCCTGGATTGGTGGGTCAATGCTGGCAGTTTCAGAGGATTTTCAGGCCATGTGGATTAGCAAACAAGAGTACGATGAAAGCGGGCCCAGGATTGTGGATAGAAAATGTTCATAATGCTTTAGATGTTACCGAACCAACAATCCGCAGTCGAGTAGGGTGGGCAAGCTTTTTTGCCCACCTTTTGTTTTTAAAACAAACCGTTATGCGGTCAATTTCAAATATTTTTGATACAAACTGTCTTGCATTTCAACGTTGCTGGGGTCTTTGATAATGCAATCAACTGGACAAACTTCCACACACTGCGGTGTGCCATGATGCCCTACGCACTCCGTGCATAACAAAGGGTCAATCACATAAATATCTTCACCTTGACTGATGGCTGCATTAGGGCATTCCGGCTCGCACACATCGCAGTTAATACATTCATCTTTAATGATAAGGGACATTATTTCTCCTGATTAAATTTTTCGGTTAAAGCATTGCCAACAATCGGCGGAACAAAACTAGAGACATCACCTTTCAGTCTGGCAATTTCGCGAATCATGGTGGAAGAAATAAATTCGTATTGCTCAGAAGGTGTTAAAAACATGGTTTCCAAATCGGGGGATAAGCGGCGGTTCATGCCTGCTAATTGAAATTCATATTCAAAATCAGAAACAGCGCGTAAGCCGCGAAGAATCACATTTGCGCCTTGTTGCTTCGCAAATTCCACTAACAAAGTGCTAAAGCCCATCACCGAGACATTATCAAATTCAGTCGTCACCGCATGAACTAAAGCTACCCGCTCATCGAGCGAAAACAAGGGCGTTTTATTGATATTCACGGCAACCGCTATAATGACGTGATGATAAAGCTTAGCCGCGCGGGCAATGATGTCGATATGACCATTGGTAATAGGGTCAAATGTTCCGGGGTAAATCGCGGTAATTTGCATGGCAGATGGATAAAAATGTGCTGATTCTATACCAAAATACTGTGTTTATGTTGGCTTTAATCGTTTGACGAACATTTAAATAACATTGTATTGACTATGTTTTTTGCTCTGTATAATCAGTTTTTTCTGGAGTCAAAAGGTTTTACCCAGAATATAAAAAACACCTCAAAGCCGTTAAAAAGCGTGTTAGCACGAGTATCTTAGAGGCTTGAGTTTCTTTTTTTTTCGTGGCGAAAAAAGCTCCCTACTTGCTTACACTGTGAAAAGTATCTAAATATATCGTTACAGATACGCTACACTTACGAAATAAAGTAAACCATGATTAGCAGTAAAGCATTAGGAAATTTGGCATGTCCGATTTAGCAATTCTACAAATGATAGAAAAACAAATAGACCAACCGCTGAGGTTGGGGGATTTTTCTTTAGTTATGAATTGGACAGCACGTTGCAGCTACGCCTTAAACGAACAACAACAAATCATCGGTTTAAATTTGCGCAATTGTGATTTTACAAATATTTCACTTTTGGAAAATTTAACGCATTTGCAAAAGCTTAATTTAGGGCACAATCAAATTATAGAAATAACCGCTCTAAAAAACTTAACGGAATTAACACAACTAAGTTTAGATTATAATTTAATTGATAATTTACACACTCTCAGTTATTTTCAAAATCTAACCCACCTTTTTTTAGATCATAATCGGATTAGTGATGTCACTACCATTACGCACTTATCAAAATTAATTAAACTCAGTTTAAGATTTAATAAAGTTTCATCTATTGCAGGAATAGAAAACCTGCGTGAATTAAAATCACTCAATTTAGATCACAATAAACTCATTGATATTTCCCCATTACAAAACCTATCTCAATTAACGCGACTGTATTTAGAAACAAATTATATTTATGATATAGAGCCGTTAAAAAATCTTCATGGCTTAGAGCAACTGGTATTAAACTGCAATCATGTTTCTGACATGAATCCGCTTGCATTGCTAGAAAAGCTGACTTATCTTTCAGCGAATCATAATCGGATTGTGGAACTGGATTTTTTAGCAGGGCTATTTAATTTAACAGTTTTAGATTTAAGTTTTAATCAAATTGTTAAAATAGATGATATTGAAAATTTGGTTAATTTAACCCAGCTTAAAATTGATCGTAATAAAATTAATGATATTAGCCCTCTGCGAGAGTTATTTAATTTAACCACGTTAAACTTGAAAGTTAATCAAATAACTAGCCTTAATGCCTTGAAAAATATGCGGCAGTTGACAAAACTCAATTTACGTTTCAACCAAATAGAAGATGTGAAGCCGTTAGAGAATATTAGCAATATTACCTTGCTTAATCTCAGAATGAATAAAATCAGCGATATTACTCCGTTAAAAAAACTCACCAATATAAACCTGTTGTATTTAAGTGGTAATAATATAAAAAACATCGTCGCTTTGGCTGATTTAAGTAATTTAAAACAATTGGATTTAGGTTATAACAAAATTAATGATATTTCCCCGCTTAAAAGTTTATTTAAGTTAACTCAGCTTGATTTGGGACATAATGAAATTGTAAATATTGAAGCGTTAGCAAATTTAAAAAACTTAGCGCAGTTAAATTTGCGTTGCAATTGCATTTCGGCATTAGAGCCGATTCGATATTTGCGAAAATTGGTTCAGCTTGATTTAGGCTATAATAAAATTATAAAGTTATCAGCAATTAAATTTTTAACTAATTTATCCGCGCTGAGTTTGCGTTCTAATAATATTTCTGAATTGACGGATCTTCGCTTTTTAAAAAACTTAGTGTTGTTGAATTTACGCTTTAATCAAATCAGCGATATTAGCCCATTGAAAGAATTAGGTTGTTTGATTGATTTGAATTTAGAGGATAATTTAATTGAGAAAATGCCTGATTGGGTAATGAGTTTTGAATTAGATTTAAAATTGGCAAGTTTAGATGATAAGTTTTGCTTTGAAAACGATGCGGCAGATTCAATGTGTTTTTCCGGCTCTGATGTGGTTGAAACACATCATTTGCGTTGGGGGGAGGATGCCGCTGAGAATGAGAGCTTAATGGAAAGCACTGAAAATAAAGTGTATCTTGAAGTGCTGGAAAAGCATGAACAGCATGTGCAGGAGCTTGAGGAAGAATTTTTAAATGATCGGCGTAAATTGGAGACGATTATTGAGGATTTACGGAAATCGGATAAGGCGGCTAGTGCCGATGCTTTGTTGTCGTTGCGACTTTTGGATTAAGAACAGCATTCACTGATGTGATGCAAAATCAGAGTTAAGTACGGTGATATTTTCTAAATTTTTTTAAGACGACCAGTCGTCTTAGAAATTTTTCATTGAAATTAAAAACAGAGTCGTTTGTGTAGCTACGCTTTAGAGTTTTCTGTGTACAGCGTGGAAGATCTCTTAAAGGCGATATTCTTTTTGTGCACCCGTCACCGGACAAACAAACGCCAAATAATAGGCGGTCAGTTGCAAATCCTGCGTTTGCGGCTTGTCACCATACAATCTATCGCCAACAATTGGAAAGCCACGTTCTGACAAATGGCGGCGAATTTGATGTTTGCGTCCTGATTCAATGCGAATTTTTAACGTTGATTGCTGCGTTTTTTCATCAAAACAAAGCCCTGTGACAAAACTTCGCGCCGGTTTTTCATCAATCGGTGAGTCAATTAACAATTCCGGTTGTGACAAATTCCATTCGCCATACACAACCGCGCGATAATGTTTTTGCAATTGATGGGTTTTAAATAACTGTGAAAAAGCGGCTGCAACGGTTTTTTTATGCGCAACAATAATTAAGCCATTCGCGGCGCGGTCTAAACGATGTACTGTAAATGCGGGGCGTTGTGGGGTTAAATGCTGTTCTGCATAGCGTGTGATGGTGCAATGATCACCCCATTTTGTGCCTTGCGAGTACATGCCATAAGGTTTATGCCAAATGCTGTAATCGCCTTCATCGGCAATCAATTTTGCAGCGGGAGGAAGGGTGGCGAGAATTTCTTCATCATAATAAAGATGCAAAATATCGTCTGTTTTCAAGGGCTTGATAGCGCGGCGCAACTGTTGCACTTGCTTGCCGCGTTCCCACCAAACGCAACCTTTTTGCATGGCAGATTTGAGTTTTTGTTTGGATAATCCAGTTTCAACTGCGAGTAATTCCAGAACGGAATCCAAATTAGTTGCAAGGGTGAGGTGTTTTTCAATCGGTTGAATGGTCATAAACGGCGGGAATGCTACAAAAATTTTGCTTGCATTATATAGGTAGCATTCCCGTAGCTTGTATAAATCCTAAAAAATAAAGCCGAAGCCTAAATTGACATCGTCCGGTTCAGGCGTGCCTTTTTTATTACGGATATTGCGATAGTCTGCTTTGATAACCACGTTTGGAATCGGTTTGTAGTGCAAACCGACCTGATAAATTTCTTTATCTTTGCTTAAATCATCGGCAAAACCTGTGGGCGCACTGGCAATCGTGTCAAAGTGTTCATAACGGAAAAAAGGCAGTAATGCTTGGCTGGTATTGTTGAATAATAAAGGCAGTACATCGTATCCGGCTTCTGCGTACCAACCATAATTGTCTGATCCTATGGTTTCAGTGCCTTTTGCGGCACTCAAAACATCTGCATCGCTAATATGTCCCCACGAACCTAATGCTCGAACTTCAAATCCGTGATATTTCCATTGAGCATGTGCTTCATAAAGTTGAGTAAATACATCAGCTTTGGTTTTAACTTTAGTGACTTTGTTTTCAAACAGTTGATTTTGTCCGGCATTGCCTAAATAAGCCGAAGCCCCAACGGAGAAACCAGGAACTGCTTCAGGCGCGTAGTCTAAGCGTCCGACAAAGGCAATATCTTCAGCTCTGGCTTGAGCACCATTTTGCCGACCGGAGCGAATTCCAGAAGCTCCATAATTGGCGGCATTCATGCCACCAACACCGTAAGCAGTGTAAGAGAGTTCAGGTGTGAGTTGTCCGAATAACCCCACGCCAATTTCACGCCAAGTGCTGGGAATGATTTGTCGTTCTACTTCCGGGCGATTATTGCCAAAATAAAAGGGCGGCTCGTGAATTGGGTTGATAAAGCCCATTGGCATCAACAACATCCCCGTGCGAATATTAACCATTGGGTCGATGAAAAAATCCAGTGCAGCAAATTCAACCGAAACAGTTCCGCCGTTATTTCCTCCGGTAACACCATGTTCAAATTCAATTTCACTGTTGAATAAAATATTATCAGTGAATTTGTAACCGGCGTACAAAACCATTCTTTCAAAGTCAGCGTTATTATTAGCTCCGGTTCTGTCACTAATTTGCGCTTGATAATTAGCCTCACCATAGCCGCCAATCGACAAACCTTTTCCGACTGAGTAAATCTTAGAAGCCGCAGGCCCTAAGCCGTACATGCTTTTGTATTTCGCTTCTTCAGGAATTGCCAAGTTTGTGCGTAGTTTTTCAACTTCTTGGCTTAATACATCGGTTTTGCGCTCCAAAACTTTCACATCGCCTGTGTTTTCTGATTTAGCTGGTGCAGTAGCAGAAGCTGCTTTTGCTTGCAAAGCCTCAATTTGTTTTTGCTGCGCTTGGATGATTTTCCACATATCATCCATTGTTTTCGGTTTTTCCAACGCATTAGCCGAATAGCTTAAAACTGCCAATATTGCTAACACACCGCCTTTTAATAATTGCTGGGTATTTGTTTTCATTTGAAGTTACTCACTAAAATTCTGTGATTCGATTATAGATGAGTTTTGCAAGTTGTTGCAAATGATTCTTATTTGTAACTTATATCTCAATTTAAGTTGATTCTGATATTTTTAAGTAACATAAATGAATCAGTTTGTACAAAGCGTTAAAAAACTATGTTATTTAGATTGTATATATTATGGCATTTAACTTGTTTTCATAAATCTAGCGCATTATTTTATTAGTAGGTAATTGATTTTTTAGTGTCTTCTAATTTGGCACAATAAATGCCAAAAATTATTTTCGTGTAAGTAAAAGCTTACACACATAATAATAATTTTTTAGGATATATATCAATGATAAGAAAATTAGCTTTATATGCTCTATTGCTGATAGGGCAAAGTACGGCAGAGGCGGCAGTGCGCAATTTCACCCTGCATATTGATAACGGCACATTAAACATTACCGGTACTGGCGGCACATCGTTAAATGTTTGGGGATATGGCGCAAATCAAGGATTGCCAACGATTCCTGCGCCAAAATTGGTGGTGAACGAAGGGGATACAGTGACGATTACTGTGTACAACCATCGCAGTGCCAGTCACAACTTTGTGATTAAAAATGTCACCACCGATGTAGCGGCTATTGCCTCAGGCGGCAGCAAAGTCTATTCGTTCACAGCACCCACCGCTGGCAGTTATCTTTACAGCGACACCTTAAACAATAATATCAACCGTGAAATGGGTTTGTATGGCGCGTTTATTGTGCGTCCTGCTGACAACAGCAACACGGCATGGACAGGCGGCCCTAGCTATAACAATGAAAACGTTTGGGTAGTCAGTGAAATGGACAAACCGCGTTGGAATGATGTCGCTTCAACTGGCGGCACGGTGGCGACAGCAACCTATAAACCCAATTATTTCATCATCAATGGTCAGGGCGGTTTTGATGCGATGATGAATATGAGCACGATGGTGATGGGGACATTGAACCAAAAATCCTTAGTGCGGATTGTCAATACCGGACAATTTAGCCATTCATTGCATTTTCATGGCAACCATTTTCAAGTGCTGACTATTAATGGCGTTAGACAACCGACTCCTTTTGAACAATGGGATACGATTAACGTGCCTCCCATGTCAACAGCTGAAGTGCTGTACACCATTAACCAGTACGGTCATTATCCAATGCACGTTCACACCGCCCAAGCCGAAGGCGCAAACGGCGTGTATTTGAACGGTGCGGCGACTATGATTGACATGCAATAATTCAAGGGAAGGAAAACTATTATGAAAAAATTAACTCAAGCCGTTTTATTGGCAACTTTAAGTTTAGGCGCGGCACACGTTCATGCAGCAACCATTTCTAAAACCTTTTGTGTCAGTTCGTTAAGCAAAACCCTAAGCGGAACATCGGTGCCGTTTTGGGGCTTTAGCGATTGTGGCAGCGGTGGTGGTATGGGTGGTATGGGTGGTATGGGAGGCATGGGCGGCACTGCTACTGTTCCTGGCCCTGTGGTTGAAGTGGGTGTGGGCGATACGCTAAATTTATCGTTAAGCGTCAACATGATGACTCCGCAGGAAGCTTCGCCTTACAACGGTCACACCATTCACTTACACGGTGCGGATGTACAAACCAGTGAAGATGGCGTACCGGAAACCAATGGCAACATGGTGAATGGTGATACTTACACTTGGTCGCCTTTAGCGGGTCACGAAGGCAGCCACATGTATCATTGCCATGTTCACACCGTGAAGCATTTGGAAATGGGTATGTACAGCACAATTATTGTGCGCCCTAAAAATGCCAGTGGCGCGTTTATCAATCAATTAAACTCAAACGTTGCAACAGCTTATGCGTATTCGCAAAACTATATCTTAAGCACGGTTGATCCCGCTTATCACACAGCAGTGGGCGATTCCACCGTGTTTGCTGATTACAATCCGGTCTATTTTTTAATTGCTGGCAAAGAAGGTAAAACAACGGCTGCACCCGCAATGACTTTAGCAGCGGCGAAAAATGCAAAAGTGGCGTTTCGTTTGATTGGTTTGCATTCAACCAATTCAACGTTTGAAATTAAAAACAGCAGTGGTGTGGCGCAATCGTTTACCGTTTATATTCGTGACGGTAGAGCATTGCCTGTAGCAAAAACAGTCACCAGTTTGGATATTTCTCCAGGACAACGGGCAGACTTGATTGCTACAACGCCTGCTACCGCTGGCACATGGTATCCGCAAGTGACGTATAAAAAGTTACGCGCCAATGCGGATGGCACTTATCCGGTTTACACCAATGGTGTTGTGTATGGCAAAGTGACGTTCTAAAAATCGTTTACGGCGACTAGCACGATTCGTAGAGACGCAAAATTTTGCGTCTCTACAAGAGTCTGATTTTTAGCAAAGTTTAGGAGTACAAACTTTTCGTTTGTACTCCTTTTTTCTATCCGTTTTTACACCTTCTTTCCCCGATTGTATGAAATACAAAACTCTTTTCAGTGTATTACTTTCACTATCAACACTCGCCTGTAGTTCATTACCAACCGCGACAGAACCAGCCAACCGATTTTTAGCTCAAAAACAAACTGTGATTGATACAAGCAGCGATTTAATGTGGTCGCGCTGCTTATTAGGCGCAAGCTGGAATGGCACAACCTGTGAAGGCAGACCTACGCAATACGGTTGGCAAGAAATTCACGATGTGGTCAAAACCCTTAATTATGCAGGCTATTCTGATTGGCGCGTGCCAACCTTGGAAGAGTTAAAGTCGTTAGCGGTGAGCAAAAGCAGCCCGCCAGAACTGGAAAAATTTTATTTGGATAATCAAATTTTTCCGATACCCAATTGCCAAGGCAAACAAACTGGCGCGGGTTTAAACAGTAATGGGCATATTTGCTGGCATTGGACAGACAGCCCGATAGAAGGCAGCAAACATTATGCGTGGATTTTATATTTTGGTTATGGTTATGGCAGTGCCAATTATGAAGCTGACACGTTTCCTTTGCGATTAGTGCGTAATGCAGATTGATTTTTAACTCTAAATCTGGAGTGCAAGCTTTGCTTGCTTGTTTTCTATGTTATTGATTAGCAAGCAAAGCTTGCACTCCTAAGTAAATAATGAACAACACCAATACTTCCCCACACCTGTATGTACTAACAACTTTTATCTGTGCTGTGATTGGCTTGATTATGTTTTATCGCTATCAAGTCAACCCACAACTTTATTTTGTTCCGGTACTGTTATTGGCGATTTTTCACGCAGCAATCCATTTTATCCGCCAGTGCCAACAACCTGATTATTACCACATCGCACGGAACATAAAAATTTTTCAATTACTGCGCCGTGCAATTGTCCGCTATCTGGTTTGGCTGCTGATTATTTATGCCGCACAACAACTTTATCTCAATCTGCCTTATTACCGCGAATCTAACTTTACCGCCGCGCATGTTTTTTTTGAAAAAATCCTGAGTTGGTATTGGTTTGCCGGATTGCCCTATTTTTGCCTGACTTTGATTTTTAAAGCCTCGCGGATTGAAGATTATTACGACCCCGCGATACGCCTGATTCATATCGTCAAGCAAGTTGCAACGCGAATTTTGCAACGAAAAAACCTGCGTTCCATCCTGTTTGTGTTTAGAAAACAATACAATCGCAAAGTATTGTTGATATTACTGGTGCGGGCATATTTTATTCCCACCCTGATTATTCAGGTGTATGGCAACTTGTCTAACGCCATCGCCATCACGCAACGAAATTACAATGACTACGATTTTGTATCGTTGCTATTTTTTGTTTCAGCCATGCTTTGGTTGATGGACACGATTAATGCCAGTTTAGCGTATGCGATAGAATCGCGCTGGCTGGAAAACCGTCCACGCTCTATTGATATGACGGTTAGCGGCTGGCTGGTATGTTTGTCCTGTTACGCGCCTTTAAATAGTCTGACCGGAACAGTCTTTCCTTGGGCACCTTCAGTTGCAACCGATAATCCTGCTGATCTTGTGATACCCAGTCTGGATTTATTCTATGCGGTGAAAATCACTGAAGTTTTAATGCTAGTCGCCCACATTTATACCGATGTTTCTTTAGGATCCGCGGTTGCAAATATCACGTTGCGCAAACTGCAAACGCGCGGTTTCTATGGCATCATTCGTCATCCGGGAACAACGTTAAAACTGTTGTACTTTCTGTTATCCGCCATTTTTTACAAAGCCTTTTGGCACGTTGAGTTTATTTTCGGTTATCTGGCTTGGGCTGCGATTTATATCATGCGGGCTTTGACAGAAGAGCGGCATTTGAAACATCACGCGGTTTATCGTGACTATATGGCAAAAGTGAAATATCGGTTTATTCCGTATATTTTCTAATTCGTACCCCCGTTAAACCACCTCTAATTTTGCATACGCCAACATTAACCATTTGATGCCTTCGGTTTTAAAATTGACTTGAATTTTTTCCTGACTACCTTCTCCTTCAGTTTGTAAAACGATACCTGCACCAAATTTAGCATGGCTAACTTTCTGCCCAGCTTTATAAGTATTATTTTTTAAACTATCTGCCACTTTCGCTTTTGCGACAGTACCAGGACGAACAATTTGAGCGCGAACTCTCACTTCTTGCATTAATTCACCAGGGATTTCGCGTAAAAAACGCGAGGGTTTCGGATAATTTTCTTGTCCGTATAAACGCCGCAATTCGGCGTGGCTTATAAACAGTTGTTCCATCGCGCGTGTGATACCCACATAACACAAACGGCGTTCTTCTTCCAAACGTTCAGGGTTATAAAGCGACTGCTCTGAAGGAAATAACCCCTCTTCTAAACCCACTAAAAAGACTTTTTTAAATTCCAAACCTTTTGCAGTATGCAGCGTCATTAATTGCACAAAATCCGTGCCGTCACCAACTTGATTTTCACCCGCCTCCAATGACGCATGAGCTAAAAACATATCCAATTCGCTCAAGTTTAGTTCTGCATCCATAGGATAATCAAACAATCGCGCCGCGTTGACCAACTCTTCTAAGTTTTCAACCCGCGCCTCGCCTGTATCATCTTTTTCTTTCTTATACTCCGCCAACAAACCGCTTTGCTCAATGACCAATTTCACTTTTTCATGCAAAGGTAAAGATTCGGCAGTATCCGCTAAACTTTTGATTAATAATAAAAATCCATTTAAGGCATTCACCGCCCGCGCGGACATCGTGTTTTGATTTAATAACGCAATCGCGCTATGCCACAGCGATTGTTTTTGCGTTCTGGCTAACTCTCGAATTTCATCCAGCGTTTTTAAACCAATTCCGCGCGTCGGAAAATTAATCACCCGCTCAAATGACGGATCATCATGCCGATTCGACATCAAACGCAAATATGCCAACGCATTTTTAATTTCCGCGCGTTCAAAAAAGCGCAATCCGCCATAAACCCGATACGGAATTCCCGCCGTCATTAAGCGTTCTTCAAATAATCGCGATTGCGCATTCGAGCGATATAAAATCGCCACGTCTTGACCGATTTTGCCTTCCTCACGCCATTTTTTAATCTGTTCAACGACAAAAAAGGCTTCGTCTTGTTCATTAAATGCAGTGTAAAGGGAAATCAACTCGCCAGAACCGCTGTCCGTCCACAATTGTTTGCCCATCCGATATTCATTATGCGCAATCAACTGATTTGCGGCGTTTAGAATATGTCCGGTGGAACGATAATTTTGTTCTAACTTAATAACTTGATGATTCGGATAATGTTGTTGAAATTTATGAATATTTTCGATTTTCGCACCGCGCCAACCATAAATTGACTGGTCATCATCACCGACCACAAACAAATTGTCGCGATCTTCAGTCAATAAACGCAGCCACGCATATTGAATGGTGTTGGTGTCTTGAAACTCATCCACATGCACTTGCCGAAACCGATTTTGATAATGTTTCAGCAAATCGGCATTATCACGCAGCAATTCATGCGCCCGCAGCAACAATTCGGCAAAATCCACCAAACTAGAGCGATTGCAAATTTCTTCGTATTCGCGATAAAACCTGAGCATATTTTTTTGGTAAAAATCGCCGTTATCCGCAATATGCGCCGCCCGCAGCCCTTCATCTTTTTGTTTATTAATAAAGCCTTGTACTTGTTTCGGCAGCCATTTTTTCTCATCCACTTCCAGCGATTTCAGCAAACGTTTAATCACCCGTAATTGATCATCCGAATCCATCACTTGAAAGGTTTCGGATAAACCCGCCTGTTGCGCATGACGACGTAACAACCGATGTGCAATCCCGTGAAATGTGCCAATCCACATTGAACCTGCGGAAATTTCTAGCAACGACTCAATTCGCCCCCGCATTTCCATTGCAGCTTTATTTGTAAAGGTCACTGCCAAAATACTGTGTGGCGAAACGCCTTCCACTTGAATTTTCCAAGCAATTCGGTGTACCAAAACTCGTGTTTTGCCGCTGCCTGCTCCGGCTAAAACCAACATGGCATGAGGCGGCGCGGATACCGCTTGGCGTTGTGCGTCGTTTAAAGATTCAAGTAATGAAGTAACATCCATTTTTTTACCTTTGACTGTTTATTGTGATGTAACTATTTTCTGAACAATTACAGAACTTTCCATTATAATAGGCGATGTTTAACTTTTTTTGTAACACATTGATTTTATTAATTATCATTTTTTGGCAATTAAAATTAAAATTTACCCAGTGATTAAAATCACAACGTTATAAAAGTTAAGCATTGGGTATTATAACGGGGATTCCTATATCTTATTGACATTAAAGAGGCTTTAAAATGAGTTTTGATTATAAACGGCTGGTTAAGTTTGAACACAATATCGGTGAAAAAGAAGCGAAAATGCGCTTGATGGCAGGTGCAGCAGCTTTATTAATTTCAGTTTTCACTGCAAGCATTATTTTGTTATTAGCAGGATTGGTATTAACAGCAACGGGCTATACTGGCTGGTGTCCTGCTTATTCCGCTATGGATAAAAACACTTGCGATGCAGCTGAGTCAGCTAAAGAAGAAGAAACAACACCTCCTGCAAGTGAATAATTAAGATTGTGTTGTGAGCAGGCATCGAGCTTTAGCTCTGCTAGCTAAACCTGTCAGGTCTTTGAGACCTGACAGGTTTTTTTATGCCCTAAAACTTAGGAATGTCAGCGAATTTTGCAAAGAATTTACGCTATCGCCACAATCAGCGTCACCACAAATATCAACGCTAATGTGGTTAAACCTAGCAAAGAGCTAACAAACAAAATCAGTGAAATTGGGCTGAGTAAAAAAGTCAGATTTAAATATTGCCCTAAAATACCTTTCCCTGCTTTCACTAAACCAATCAAATCAAACACTTTGCGCCCTGTACTCCATAAATTTAGCGCGTTAATATCTTCACGTTTTATCTCTTTGACTTTCTTAAGATCATCGGCAAAATCTTTGGAAGACTGTTTCACCTCCGCATGAAAATCTGGGGTTTTTTGCGTAAGTTCCACAATATCTTGCAAGGTAAAATAATAAGTATAAAAAACTGCCGCAGGAATCAAACTCACGCCAGCAATAATCGCGCTAGTCGTGATTGACATAGCATTCAGGCGATAACAAAAAACGCCTAACCAAATCGCAACTAATGTTGTAAAAATTGCAAACCGCAATATCTTTGCTGACAGTAACTCAGCAAGCGGAATTATTTTTTCTAAAAGAGCCGTTAAATTTTGCGTGGAAGCGGTTGTTTGATTTTCGTCTGACATAATAAATGTCCTGTTTTTAGAGTGATAAAAATCGTTTTTTGACTTAGCCTAAATGCAATGCAAGTGTTTGATAAAATTACAATGTTGTTGAAACAGCTGCTTGTAGCTCAGATTTAATATCTATAAAATTCGGCGCAGTTTGGTCTGCCCAAACCGCCATATTGATTAAATTTGCACAGCCAATCAGTGTTGCAAACGAAGCGTCTGCGGCATCGCGTCCTGTGCCAATTCTTACAAAACCTTCCACCGGAGCTTTGCGGGTGGCATCAAACAAATACCAGCGCGACCCTAAATAAGCCTCAAAAAAACCATGAAAATCAGGTGGTTGCAAATCAACAGCATAACCAGAAATATAGCGGGCGGGAATACACAAGGCGCGACAAAAAGCGATGGCAAGGTGTGCATAATCGCGGCATACGCCAACTCGTTGAATCAAGACATCGCAAGCACTGGTGCTAACATTGGACGTGCCGAGCTGATAATCAATATTGCTGTTTATCCAATCGCAAATGGCGGTGACTCTGGAAAATCCCGGCGGCACATTGTCAAAAAGTCGTGCAGCAAAATGTCCTAAACGATCCGATTCGCAATAACGGCTAGGGTTTAAATAGGGTAAAACCTCAATCGGCAATTCGGCGTATTCGCTTTCACTAATTTCTGAAATGTCATAGCGTTCATGGCGTAACTCAATGGTGGCAGTGTATTGCAGGCGAAACTCGCAAGGTTCAACCGTGAGTCGATGCAGTTTTGCCGCTTCTAAGCCTAAGATTTTTTCTTCGTAATTAACAGCAGGTGATAGTTGCAAAGTTTCCGCACTGATTGTTTGGTAGGCAGTACGCGCAGCCGCTACGTTAAACAAAAAGCTGGTAGGTGTTGAGACTATATAGGTTAAATCGCAGCCTACTTGAATGGTTCTCATAGATTATTAAATTTTCCGATTAGGGGGCTAAGATTTTGGGGATTCTCAATGACAAATTGAGAGTATTTTGGTTTTCAGCGTTTAAAGTCAGTGTGGTTATGGTGATTTTGCTAATCTTTTAACACATTAGCAAGCGATTTGAGTCGGTTTGTGAATGCCTCATTTTTTAAAATGAAACGCTAAGTTTTATGCTTGGCTAAATTCATCAATAATAATTTGCCACACGCCTAGCAATTGCGGCAGATTATTCAGCCCATAGCGTTCTATATCAATGGTGGCGGTGTCTTGTTCTAATTTCACAAACAACCATTCGTAGCCATTGGTGACTGTGCCAAAAATGGTTTTCACGGTTTTTTGTTTGCGCTCATTAAAAATCTGCGCGGCAAACATTTCAGCGATACATTGTGGTGTGGCATCGGCTAAGTCTTGATTGTATTTGGCTTCAACGACTGCAACGAGTGGGCTTTCGATAAAAGCAGCGTTGTATTTTTGGCAAATAAGATAATCACAAAAACCTTTTAAGCCGCGTTTGCTGTCCACATTAAATTGATAGCCGGAAAAATAGGTGAGTTTAGTTGGGTTTTGTAAAGTGATATTAGTTAATATCGGGCTAATAAATAATTCGGATTTGGCTTTTTTGGAATCAGAGGGGATTTTGTGATTAATCGCTAACGTGGTGACAAGCCAATCTGTCGGGGTGATATTGGGAATCTTGGAAAATAATGAGCCGCGAATGGTTTTACAGCCTAGTTCTTCTAGGTCTTCGTGGGTGAATTGGGAGTAGGATTTTTTCATTGCGAATCAGCTTTGTTTACTAAATTGCTGTTATTAAGTTGTAATTTGCATAATTCCAACATTGAAACCAAAGCGTTAAATAAATCATCTAATGCACCGATAATAAAATGTTGCGGATAAAACGTGAAAATATTTTTTTCTAGCTTTGCCATTTCCCACGTTTCACCATTTGAAACTAAACCATAAACCGCAAGATTTTCATTTTGATTAATTTTCTGAATGGCAATCATTTCTAAACTGCATTGCGCCCAACCTTGCGAAAAATTATCTTTTTTCGCTTCAACAACGGCTAATAAAGGAAAATCAAAAATAATTTTTCCAAACGCTGACCGTTTAGAAATTAAATAATCAGGAATACCTGTTAATTCGTCATTATATTCCAACGATTGATGACTCCAAATTGAAAAAATATCCGCATAATTTTTCCACGCATCTTTTAGAATCGGATAAATCAGGTTTTCACAAATGGATGCTTCGGAAACATTGTAAGCGACTTCTTTTAGTGTAAACAAAATATCTGCTCGCACCGCATCATTGATTGTCGCTTTTTTAATAATTTCAAATTCATTTTCTTGATAATGAAGTTGATAATGTTTTAAAACATGAGCGAGGGATTTGAATTGATTTGTGAATGCCATTTTATTCTGCTACTTTTTCAAGAACAATGCTTTCAATATCATCAACAGAAATTTCTAATTTCTCTAATTCTTCTTTAATTTTTTCATAATGAAAATTTTTAAGGAGAAAATCGAAAAATATTTCTCTATTTTTTTCCTCGTTATCAGTAATGACAATCTTTTGATGAACAAAGTCGTTGACAAAAATTAGTGTTTGTAAAATCGTATCTATTTCTTCTTGTTCGTAAATTTTGATAATATGTTTTGTGACATTAATTTTTTCGCCACGTTTAGCTTGTAAATATTTTGTAAAAGCTGTCTTAAACAGAGCCAAAATATGAAAGTAAGGACTTCTAATCATCTCCTCATAAGATGATTCTGAAAGAGTCATCTGAATATTCAAAATATAAAAAGAACATAACATATCCTCAAAGTTTGTTTTTTCATTAAATATTTTTTCATAGATTCCATCTTTATGATCTTTGTAAGAAATAAAGTTCAAATCTTTACCAGTTTCTTTTGTATATCCGTTATTTTTCAACACGGTTACAGGCTCTTGCAAGTAATAAGCTAAATAAGCATCTGCAAAAATATCATTTGATACAACCTCTATATTCTCAGGAACTTCCCTAAATTCCCCTCGCCGTTTTTCATACCAAACGTTCGTATTAAATGATTCATTCTGTAAGCGAATTTGAATATCATCATTCGCACAAAAATCTCTATCATCCACTGGATTTTGAGAATTAGTATAACGAGTCACATTTAAATCAAAATCTTTTCCCCCTGACTTTAACAAACGTAATGTAATCAGAGACTCTGTATCCATCTGTTTGCGTTTTGTAGGAGAAGCATTTTTATAAGCGTGGTAGATGGAATAAACAGTTTGTGCGCCATTGATAATCTGCAAACCGGTTAATTCTATTTTGTTAGCTTTTGCACCAATGGTTGGCAATAAAGAAGTAATTGCGGTAATGCCATTATTGTAATACCAAAAATAGGCGGGATTTTCTAATGCTGTTCTTTCTATGTCTCTGTTAAACTGGGACTCTAACAAGGGATTACGAACATTCTTATAAAATAATAAAAACTTATATTTATCAAATAAGTCATAAATGGTTTTAGGACGTAATAAAAACAAATAAGCTTCAAACGGCTTTTCTATTTTTATTTTGCCATTATCTTGAATAATTTCTAGCGAAAATTGACTTTCTTCAGGATTTTGATGAAATTCTAAAGGATTGACAGGTTCTATCCCTTTATAGAATCTATCAATATAATCACTTTTAATACGGTCTATATCAATAATTTCGCATTGTATTTTTTCGTCTTGTTTAACAAAGCCTCGAATATTATCATCCGCTCCACCTTTATAATGCGACAGCGACAAAAAAACAAACTTCACTGCACCATTATTTTTACGATGTTTATCAAGTTCATTTAATTTAGCTTGCAATTTTTCATTAACATGACGTTTTTCACCACGCAATAATGTTTCAAACTCAGCAAGTGCTTTTAAAATTTCATCTCGACTGGTTTCTTGTTCTGGACTGGCTTTGGCAGCGTTGTTCCATTTTGATTGCACAATATAAAAAACGCGCTCCCCTTGATTATTGACGTTATCAAAAACAATATCGCAGGAACTATCAGGGTCACCATCGGTAATATAGTCTTTATAATTCTGCCTTTTGCCGTAAAACTCTAAAAACCAAATTAAAAGAGCGTAAGATTTTTGATTATTTTTCGCCCCTTTGTGTTTTTGAATATACTCATCTTCGCCGTATTTTTCTACGAGATTAGTTAATTCATTATCAATCACGCTGTAAAAATCTTTTGTAAACATTTGCAATCCGCGTTAAAAAATATCAGTTTTTTAGTCTACCACATCAAATCATCAGGAATTTGATAATCCGCATAAGGATCATCTTCTTTAACTTCCGTTTCAACAACCTTATTCAACACCAACACACACGCCGCATCGCGCAAACGGATTTTTTCCGCCGCCTCGCAATTCACCACATGATAGGCTTTCTCAAATTTCACAATCGCCAACCGCCCCCGAATCAAACTATCACGCATAGTCTCGCTGACATAGATTTTTTTCACCACATTGCCATCGGTAAAGTTATACGCCACGCCCTCAGGGTCTTGATTCTGCTTATGCTCATCAATCAACTGCTTAATTTGCGCCGCAACCGCTTTTTTCTCCGCCTCCTGCGCTTTTTGCTGATTCAACACACGGTCTTTTTCAATTTGTTCCGCTTTCGCTTGCTCAGCCAATGCTTTCGCCTCATCAACAACCTCAACATTGTTTTTGAGTTTTAATTTATCCTGTTTGCGCTTTTCAGTTTTAACGGTTTTTGCTTTTGCATCGCTCACCAAACCCGCTTTTAATAACTGCTCTTGTAAAGTTAGTTTTGCCATAATATTCTGAAAAATCAATGTTATAAGAAGAATTAATTACTTTGCCAACAGCGTCATACTGTTAGCGTTGTGAATCACTTGTAAACGATTTAAAAAAGTCATTCCTAATAAAATTTGCGTCATTTCGCCATCACTAACTAAAGCTTGAACATCTTTTAATTCGATTTTGCCAACTTTAATCGAGCTTAGATTCACCAAATGCGTATTGACTTTGCCATTTGCGGTGCTTGCTGAAATTTCCCTTGCTGAGCTGTAATCCAATTTCAGGTCATCCGCCATTTTTTTGCTCATTGCCACCGCAACCGCTCCGGTATCAATCAAGGCGGGTATCGGTGCGTTGCCATTGATAGAAGCCTCCGTCACAAACATGCCCATGCCATTTTTTTGAATTATCTCGCCGCTATTTCTTTCATCTTTAAAACTCGATATTCCTGAACCGAGTTTTAAGGTTTGCGTTTTGCCGTCCAGTTTAATCACCGCTTGTTGACTATTCGCGGACACTAACGTGATGCCATTGACTGTTTTTCCCACTTCCAGCTTTTGCCGGTTTCCATCAACGGTGACAATGGCTTTATCCTTAAACAATGCCATGACTTTGATAGTTTGCGCTGCCAGCCCATTTGCAGAAACAGCCAGCAGAATAAATCCGCAGAGTTTGTTAATCACGATATGTTTACCAGAAGAAAGTTAAAATAATGTGTATTTTACATCAGACACTTGCCAGCCGATTGAAGGAATTTAATTCAAGCGTGCGCGTGTGAGTTTTCGGAGCGTAAAAGCAAAGTCGCTGCGAGGAGTAAAATAGCTTTAGCTATTTTTGCATCTCTACATCGGATGATATTACAGCAAAAATTTTCAAGACAACTGGTCGTCTTAAAAAATTTCAGCGGATTGAAGATAAATTTCACGGTACAAAACAACTTCCAATCCTTTGAGAACTGGAAGTCGTAATCAGCTTTGCGCTTAAAAAATTATTTTAATAAGCGGAACATATTGGAAAAATCATCCGTCCACACAATCGCTTCTTGTGCTGTCGCGCTGGTCGGGCTAAATTTTTGAAACACCCGTTGCTGCAAAAACGCCTGATTTTTACTCAGCAATGCCCATTCAGATAAATACCTGCCTGCATTTTTATCAGCCGTTGATTCCACCAATAACGATTGATAACCCGCACGTCTTGCCATGCCAGTGACTAGGGGGCGCAAATCCAAATAATTATTACTGATGTGAATTGCTAAAACGCCATCAGGTCGCAAATGGCGCAGATACAGTTGCAAAGCCTGTTCGGTGAGCAAGTGCATCGGAATCGCATCGCCACTGAAAGCGTCCAAAATCAGAACGTCAAATTGTTGCGGGGCTTCGCGCTCTAAGGCTAAACGCGCATCAGCAACCACAATGTCATAACGCGCCGCCGTGTCTTGCAGGTAAGTGAAATGCGTTTTCGCCACATCCACAACCGCCGGATCAATATCGTAAACTCGAAAATAATCATCCGCTTTGCCATAACTCAATATCGTTCCGACTCCTAAACCAACCAAACCAATGCGCCGTCCGTGTTCACGCCAAAAGTTATTCAGCGTTAAACCCACGCCTGAATCATTGGCGAAATACGCGGTGGCGATATGTTTTTTTTCAGGAGCTAAAAATTGAAAACCATGATCAATCACACCATGTCGCAAAAACCGTTTCGCTAAAGCGGGGTTTTCTAAAAAACGCTCTTCCACTCGCAATACACCATAAAAATTACGACTAATGTGCGCTTTTGCAGTCGCTGTTTGAAAAGCATGATTCGCAAGACTGACTCCTAAACCGATTAAAACGCCAACGGATAACAACCAAAGTTTGCGATTATCACGTTTGTTTTCAGAGAGTTGACTATCCACAGCAACCGCTAGCAAAGTGAGCAAGCAACAAGCGAAGAGGCTGATGTGAAATTCAAAATATAAGGGAAAAAGTAACGGCGCACACAATGCTACGAAAATTCCACCTAATGCGCCCCCAACTGAAATCGCCAAATAATACGCCGTCAAATGACTCGGCTGCGGTCGCAAACGATACAGTTCACCGTGACAAGTCATGCAGCAGAAAAATAAACTCGCACTGTAAATCATCACTTGTGCACCCAGTGTAAATTTTCCCGGATTATACAAAACCACCGTCAAAGCCAAAGCTGCCAGAAATAGCGCGGGGATGAAAAATTTCCGTTGATACCAATCCCGTTTTGCAAAGCAAAAAATAAACGATGACACATATAAACTCAGCGGAATAATCCACAAAAACGGCACACTCGCCACGTCTTGACAGAGTTGATTGGTTGCGGCTAACAGTAAGGTTGTGGATGCGGCGGGCAATGCTAACCAAAACAGCCATAACACGCGCGGTGAGAGTTTATCGGAAAGGCGGATTTCATCATCAATCGCCATCGGTTCGGCAACAATCGCATTTTGTGTTGCTAAGCGGCGAAAATCTAAAGCGATACAAGCACATAACAGCACATAAATGACAAATCCGACTGACCAACCTGAAGTTTGTTGTCCTAATCGAAAGTAAGGTTCAAACACAAACGGATAACTTAACAATGCTAACAGCGAGCCTACGTTGGAAAGCGCGTATAGCGTGTAAGGCGAGCGGGTTGGATTGATGCGCACAATCCATGCTTGTAGCAACGGACTGGTCGTGGCGAGAATGAAATACGGTAAACCGACGCTGCAAGCCAGCAGCAGCAGAATGTCGAGGGTTGGTTGATCGCTATTATCGGGTTTTAAGGATGGATCGGGCGTGACTGGCAAAGCTAATACCGCCAGCAGCAATAAAAGGGTATGAATCACACCTTGATGACGGGCAGAAAACCGTTTCAGATTCAGATGTGCGTAGGCATAACCGCCTAATAAAAACACTTGAAAAAACAACATGCAGGTAATCCATACCGCAGGACTGCCACCAAACCAGGGCAAAATAAATTTGCCAATCAATGGTTCGAGTTGAAACAGTAAATAAGCTCCCCAAAAGCTGGTAAACGCATACGCTCCCCAGCGCAAATTAGTCATAGATAATGAGGCGTACATAAGAATCTCCTAAAAAAATTATAATAATTTCAAGACTATGTACGCTGCATAGCTTGAAACTCAGCAATGCAGCACTCGTTTTTTAACCAACTTCAACAGGTATCGTTATTTTTTTGTGCATCCGATTAAAAAAATAAGTGCGCAAAATTAAGTTTGTACTGCGGGAAATAGAAAATCAAGCGTGATTTGCGAGAAAGAAGTGCAAAAAATAGTGCATTTTCACAACAGAATAAAACGCAAGAGATTATTAAACAATGTTATTTAACAGAGTAGAAATAAGTTATTTGCCCTAGTTTTATATTAAGATATGTCGCTAGTTAGTTGATTTTAAATGATTTATTTTTTGGCAAACATATTGCTGTAACTGAAGTTTGAAAAAAATAATTACAAATTTTTGCGATTAAAAAAATCACACATCATTTAAAAACAACAATGGGACTCTTCATGCGTAAAAAACAAGTTTTAGCAAATACGATTGCCGTCTTGCTCGGTGCACCCTTTATTAGTCTTGCGATTACGCAGCCTGCTTTTGCAGATGACAAAAAAACAGACAAAACCACGCAAGCCGATAGCACAACTAAAACCAAAGCGAAAAAAGCGCAAGTGGAAGATGATTCGGTGTTTGAATTAGGCGAATTGACAGTCAGTTCAGGGCGTGCGGCGCGTTCCGGCAAACTCAGTAGCCGCGATATTCTTAGCTCGGTTGACATTATGAATGCCGACAAAATTCAGAATCAAAACGTCTTAACCAGTTTTGACTTATTCCACCGGATGCCGGGTGTGCAAATCACCCAATTTAACCAAGGTACAACCACCGGAAAATTCTCGTTTCGCGGTTTTAACGGCGAAGGCAATATCAACGGCGTGAAATTGTTGATTGATGGCATTCCCAGCAACACCAATGATGGCAATATGCCTTTTATTGATGCAATTTTCCCGTTAGATATTTCTTCAATTGAAGTGGTGCGCGGCACTAACGACCCACGCTACGGCTTACATGCGATTGCAGGGAATGCCACGATTAACACCACGCAAGGCGGCAATTATTTAAAAGCGCGTACCAGCTACGGCAGTTTTGACACCTACGACATTCAAGCAGGCGCAGGCTATGAAATGAATGGTTTTTCGCAAAACTACACCATTGATTATCGCAGCACCAACGGCTACCGCGACCATTCGCATTCTGAGAAAAATAGTTTTTCAGGCAAATGGTTTTACACGCCGGAAGATAAAAAATACAAAGTCGGTTTAATCGCGCGTTGGAGTGATGCGGATGCAGAAGAACCTGGCTATTTAACCTTTGCACAATCGCGGGCGAATCCAACGCAATCTATGCCGCATAATCAAACCGATGGCGGCAAACGGCAAATTGGGCAACTCAGTGGTCATTTTGATGTGAATTTACGCGATGATTTATTTTGGTCAACTAAAAGTTATGTGAATACCTTTGATGATAATCGCTTTGTTAAATTTAGTGCGAATGTGTCACAACAAAATCGTATTAACGAGGAAATTCAATACGGTGCAATGAGCACGTTGACTTATCACCCAACCGTTGCATGGCTGAAAGATTTTTCAGTCGAAACAGGCGTGGATGTGCAATATCAAGACAACAAAAGCTATCGTTACAACACTGTCAATCGGGTTGTCACCACACAAACACGCAACCAAGAATTTGGTTTTTATGATTATGGCGGTTATGTGCAAATGATGGTGAAACCGTTTGACTGGCTAAAAATTACCCCAGGATTTCGCGTTGACCAAGTGGGTGGCAGTTTTATTAATAAAGCTAATGGCAGAACTGCGGCGATTAACAACTATGGTTCTATCTGGCAACCGAAAATCGGCGTGGTGTTAACGCCTTTAGAAGGCTATAGCGTCTATGGTAACTGGGGAAAAACCTATCAAGTCGCGGTGGGAGCTGCAAGCTATAAAATCTCACCGACAGCCACTGACTTAGCACCATCCATCAATCAAGGTTGGGAAATTGGGATTAAAGCCAAACCCGCAGATTGGGTCGAAGGTAGGGTGGCGTATTGGGAACAATCAGCGACCAATGAATGGCAACGGATTTTAAACAGTCCAAACGGCGATTCCGATAATATTGGCGCAACCAATCGGCGTGGGGTGGATATTCAAGTGAAACTGTCACCGATTTCACAAGTTAGCATTTGGGGAACGTATTCACTGCAAGAGGCAATTATCAAAAAACCTGCACCTGCGACACCGAAATTTGCAGGTAACGAAGTGGATCATACGCCGAATTATGTGTTCTCAACGGGGATTGATTATCAACCAACCCCTGAGTTGAAAGCATCGCTGTGGGCAACCGGACAAGGTGATTATTTTACCGATACGGCAAACACGGGTTCGCAATTTGGCGAATACGCGCTGCTGAATTTGGATTTAAGTTATAAAATTCACAAAAACATTGAATTGCAATTTCAAGCGAAAAACTTAGCTGATACTTATTGGGAATATGCGTGGAATGATGGTTCTCAAACCTTACACGCACCCGGTGATGGTCGTGCCTTCTACGGTGCGATTAGTGCAAACTATGACCTTATGAAATAAACACTTAGCACTGCCAGTCCTTTGAGGACTGGCAGTGCTTAAATTCCTCGCCACTCAAAATTCAACTGATGATTTTTAACAATAACTTGTCAAAATCTACCCAACCGAAAGCCTCTCACCGTTCCCATTTACGCCAACTTTGGCTGAAATTTCATCTTTATTTGGGCTTAACTGCGGGCTTAATTTTTGTATTAGCCGGATTAACAGGCAGCTTGCTCGTGTTTTATGTCGAAATTGATGAAATGCTGAATCCACAATTGCAAATCAGCGCGACACAAGCCCAACAACCGCCGCAAACCTATGAAACGCTGTTGCAATCGCTGCAAAAAACACATCCTGAACGTAACGGCGCGTGGCGAATGGAGTTGCCGCGTCACCCGCAAGCCATGCTAATGGCGCGTTATTACAAACCGAAAGAAACGGCGCATTTGCACTTTGCCCCGTATATCGCCTGGGTGAATCCTTATACCGCGCAAGTGGTAAGCAGTCGCTTTTGGGGACAATATCTGATGACATGGATTTATGATTTGCATTTCACTTTGCTGTTAGATATGACGGGCAAATTGCTGATGGGGATTATCGGCGGCTTATTGTTGATTGTGACTCTGACAGGGGTGTATTTATGGTGGCCGCCGCTGCATAAATTAAAAGCCGCACTGAGTTTTAAACGCCACAGCAGTTACACGCGCTTTATTTTTGATTTGCACAAAGTCAACGGTATGTATGGTTTGTTGTTGATGTTGGTGTTGCTGATCAGCGGGATTTTGTTGGAATTGCCCGATACGTTTAATCCGTTGATTAATCGCCTTTCGCCAGTTTATGAAATGCCAAAACCTGCTTCCTATTATCAAGCAGGTCGTCAGCGCATTAGTGTGGATAGCGCGGTGAAAATTGCCCAACACGTTTATCCGCAAGCACAATTGCGCTGGATTGAAACACCAAAAAATCCAGAAAGCAGTTATCGGATTATGTTGTATCAGCAGGGCGAACCCAGTCAGCGATTTCCTAAAACGATGGTGTGGGTAGAGCAATACAGCGGCAAAGTTTTGTCGGTGAGAAATCCATTGCAGGACAACAGCGGCGGCGATACCTTTATTAACTGGTTGCATCCGTTGCACAGTGGCGAAATTGCGGGATTAACGGGACGCTGGCTGGTTTTTTTCAGTGGTTTTATTCCGCTGATTTTATATGTAACGGGGTTTATTCGTTGGCGGCAAAAACAAAGGGTGAAATTTAAAGGGTTGTGATTATATTTTCTGGCAGTCCGGTAATTTCCATAATTGTTTGAATATCAAAATTTTTTGCCAGCATTGTTTTAGCAATTTCAAGCGACTTTTTATGTTCTCTTTTATCAATGCCTATTTCAATTCCTTCTTTTTCTGCTGTATCCATAGCATTAATAAAATCCCGATGCGGTTTTAATGTCATTGCTCGCGCATATTCACTTTCATAATCCATAGCTGCTAATTCATTGAGCTTTAAAACCGCATTCTCATAAATATCATTGGCATGGCTGTTATTAATTGAAGGATTTGGTAAATCATTTGGCATTTTTTGTCTCTTGGTATTATTTGTAAACAGTTATTGCAAAATCATTTCTTTTGTCAGTCATGTAGCTTTGACAATAGATTCCATATCAAGTCTTATCGCTAACAAATTTGGATTGGTTTTATCGGGTGGTGACGTGTAATTTATCCAGTTAATCAACCTATTGAAAAGCAAAGATTTTGAAATGTTAAAATTTGAATCGACTTATTTTGAAAGTTTGTGAAATAATCCTACGCAAGCCGCCAAACATAACTGTTAAACAACACATGAAAGCCAACAACAACCGCCATCAAAGGAAAAATAAATGACACTCAAAAAATTAACCATCGCTGTTTTATTCAGTTTGGTAGCCATGACTTCTGCTAATGCTGGAACACCGCAACAGGACGCTATTCAGGCTTATAAACAGGCAGTAAAACAAAACTTGGATGATGCTAAAAAATGGAATGAAGTAGGCGCGGCTTTGATGACGGTTGGCGAACTGGACAAAGCCATTGCCGCTTACAACAAAGCATTGGCTTTAGCTGAATCGCACAAAGACCAAGAAAAAATAGCGTGGGTTTACGGCAACGTAGGTGAAGTATATCGAGTACGCGGCGAGTTGGACAAAGCTGTTGAGATGTATCAAAAATCCTTAGCGATTACCGAAAGCTTAGGCATGAAAGAAATATCAGTAAATCAATACAACAACTTAGGGCTGGTGTACCAAACACGCGGTGAGTTGGACAAAGCCGTTGAGATGTATCAAAAATCCTTAGCGATTACCGAAAGCTTAGGCAATAAAGAAAAAATGGC
>ERZ1034363.364-NODE-364-length-32217-cov-3.371873_pt1 | contig 32217 bp, 24 predicted proteins | sample MGYA00520616_ERZ1034363 | MGnify/ENA primary metagenome ERZ1034363 (study PRJEB33736, sample SAMEA104284506) | Azolla filiculoides | biome: Urban; feature: Water surface; material: Ditch water | place: Netherlands | collected 2015-10-28 | depth 0-0.1 m ... | reverse complement strand
TCTGTCTGCTTGGATTCTATTCATTGCCTACGTTTGCAGTGGTAAATGTGATACCACCAATCGACGGCATGATTGATATTATACCAAGTTGAACAGATTCACAAGGTGTTGGTGAGGTTATTGCCAATATTATTAAAAAGCTTTCTATATATGTTTCTATTATTTCCGTTATTGCTATAATTTTCTGAGGAATTAAGTATGTAACCTCATTCTGAGAAGATGAGAAAGCAAAAAAAGCCAAATGGATTATTACCTATGCTCTTATTGGTACAGGATTTTCCGCTTCTGCCTATTCTATTGTTGCTATCATCGCAAAAATCTCAGATCATTCCTTTTAAATTTACTTATGAAAACCATCCTTTTCTTCATTATTGCACTTTTTTCTCCATATATCCTTTTTGCTTCCCTTCAAGATGATATGCTTTTAGAGAAGCCTGAGAGTGGTATAAATACTCCTTCAAATGTTACGGATTATTTTGCATTTGCTACTGATATTTTATTGGTAGTATTTCCATTGATTGCAATCGGAGTATTTCTTTGGGTAGCGTATAATCTCTTTACAGCACAGGGGAATGAAGAGCAATTTAAGAAAGCTTGGAAATCCCTGGTATATGTTGGGGTAGGAATTGTTGTTGCCATGGCTTCGTATGTCCTTGTTAAAGTAGTAACCAATATTTCTTTATAAATCTCTATGTTTCATCGAATTATTCTCCTCTGAGTGTGTCTTGTACAAATATTTGCCTTATCTGTATTTGCTTCGAGTGAAAGCTGTACTTGAAATGGAGATTTTTTTGCAGATTGTAAGCCTGAATATGTCATTGATGATACTACTACAGTAGGTATACAATGAATAAAAGAAAAAACTATTAATATTGCCAATCGCCTGATTGTTGTTGGTTCCGTATTTTCGATTGGAGCGATTGTTCTCGGTGGATTCTTCTATGCATCCTCTATGGGGAGCGATGAAAAAGTAAAAAAAGGAAAGGATGCTATTAAGTGGGGAATAGTAGGATTGATTGTTATGATAGTATCATTTGCAGCAGTGAATAGTATTGTTGATTTTATTTATACACTTCAACCATAATAGGTATATTTATGATTTCTTTTAAAGCGGTTACATCTTTGTTTGTTTGAATAGGTATTATGTGTTGAGTATCATTTCTTTCAGCTCAAGTTTCTCTTGTGATAGATGGGGAGAGTACCAACGCAATTCTGAAAAAGAAGAATTATGTACTTCTCACTATGACAAAGCCATTTTATCGAACCAATCTTTCAGATGCAATTATTCGGATTGATGTTTCAAAAGATGAACCGAGAGGACAATTTCGCGCAGGAATAATAACACTCGCATGAACTGGTCAAGAAGATGATGGTGAATTTATTAAAGTTCTCTCCCATGAGCTCGGTCATTATATGGATATATTTCGATTAATTTCTGACTCACAAAAAAGAGATCCGTCCGCTATCTTTTATTCGATTAGTTGGAAGACAGCAAATGAGCGTCTTCGAGAGGCGAAGGTAAATGACTTTGTTTCTGGATATGCCCTTACAAATCAATATGAGGATTTTGCAGAAACCTTTACTTTTTATATATTCCATAATCGAACTTTTTTAGAAAAATCGAAGAAAAATAGTATATTAGCTGAGAAGTATAAATTTATGAAGGAACGAGTATTTATAAAAGGGGAATTTCAATGAACAGAATATGCTATTGATCCGAAAGGAATAGGATCATATCTTTGGGATACAACAAAAATCCGCATTTCTTTGAAAAAATATTTGTTTTCTCTTGGATAATCCATATCATATTTTTCTAAAATATAGTTATTGATTTTCTGTTTTGTATTTTTACAAAATTGAAAATTGCTAATTATACGGAGTAATCCTCATCCTTTCTTGTCTTGGTATATATATCTGCTTTTTTAAGAAGTGGATTCTCCAGTATTCTTTGCATGTATTTTTTCATATATTATTTATCGCTTATGAGCGAACATATTTTTTGAAATACCGATGAGATTTCATTTGGTCTTTCTCCACGTAAACAGAATCTTCCTTGAGAAAGGAATACTTCTCATGTTCCTCCTTCTCGGCCAAAACCAGCACCTCGAAAACCAGGTCATTCGATTTCAAAGGAAAAAGAATATGACATAGTGAAAGCACTCTCCGTTTCTTCCTTGGATGAAATGCTTCACGCTATGAAAAAGACTTTTTTTCCAACTACACAAGATTTTCAAACTCGCTTGGTTCTTTTATCGGATGTAAAGGTGCTCCATCCTATGAGTATATTGCGATGTGGTGATGCAACCTTTCTTTTTCATACTGGCTTTTCTTCAATTATTTCTCATGAGAATGTATATCAGGCCTTTCCAGATTTGCGTCTTGCTTACTCTGAAAAAGACCGATTGCAAGGTTGGATTATTCCAGAGGATGACATTAATGTAGCAACTTTTCTTGCTATTTTACCTGTTCTTGGATACCCCCCTATCTATGCAAATAGATGATTAATTGCAAAAATTCGTTCAGAAATTCTCGATGAAACTGTACTTTTAAAATGTCGTTTTTTTGAGTTATTTACTCCAAGTTCCCCTGAACGAGTTATTGGTGATTTGAGAATTGAAGGGTATTTTTCTGAAGATACAACCCATTTGGTTATACACACTCCAGAAGTCACTATTCTCGATATGACAAGTTGAGAGTACTCTCTCAAGCCACTTTCATCTCGATGAGATATTTGTATTATAAAAAGAGAGGAATCACAATTTTCCTATATATATAAGTGAAAAGATGAGATATGTTCACCAGGGAATATTATTATGTTTGATAAACATACCTCAAAAATACATGAACTCTCTTTTACGCTTGATGTGTTTTACTTTGATGAAAAAAGTGTTGGACTTCTTGCTTGATATACACTTGATGATAGGAAAGTACTTGCAAAGAATTGAGTACTTACCTTTGTAATTGAAGAGGATCATGAAAGAAGAGCAATACAAGGACACATCTATATAGATAGTCGTTGATTTCTCCATGCACATGAAATGATGCGTATTCATAAAGAATTAGTAAAGTGAATCCGATTCATGTATGAGAAGACAATTTTAGCAAATCGCACTATAGAACGTCCTGAACTTGTCCAAATACTTCGTAGAGAAGTAACAAAACATGCTTTTCTTCTTACCGGAAGAACCCCAATGATTATGCCCGTAATTTTAGAACAATAATTCAATTTTATGCACACTCCTAATGAATGATGACAAAAAAGCATCACCCCACAACGTAAGCCTCAAGCTCCAAGAAATTTTTTCCGATGAGGAAAAGAAATAAAAGAACATATTCGACCATGAGAACGATTTATTATTGAAGAGAAGATGCGCCTTAAGCGCTCATTCCCATTTCTTACCCCATCTCAGGCTCTTAAGAAATTCTTAAACTATCGTGAAGACAAGGCTCGTCCATATGAAACCTCTTCTGATATTCTCCGTGTTATCCCATTTGGATGATGCGAGCAGGTGGGTTTAAATTCCATGGCTTTTGAATATAAAGATGAACTTCTTATTGTAGATATGGGGTTGCAGTTTCCTGATCAATATCAGTATGGTATCAATGCAAGTATCCCAGATCTTTCGTATTGTCGTTCAAAGAAAGTGGTTGGTGTCTGTATTACTCATGGTCATATCGACCATATTTGATGAGTCTACCATGCTTTAGAACAACTCGGAAGAAGTACTCCGGTATATGCTACTCCTATGGCTTTCGAACTTATTAAGCTGAAGCAAGGCGAAATGAAAGCTACATTGCCAAAGTTGTTTGAATATAAACGAAATGTTCCAGTACAAATCGGTAAATACTTTCAAATTACACCATTTACAGTTGATCATTCTATTCCTGATTCCGTGGGTCTTTGTATTGAAACTCCCGTAGGTCGTTTTATTCATACATGAGACTGGAAATTTGATAAAAAGCCACTCCCTAACCGTGCTTCCACTGACTATAGTCTTCTTGAATCATTTTGAAATCGAGGCGTTCGTGCTCTTTTTTCGGATTCTACAAATGCCCATTTGATGGGATCTTCGATTTCGGAATCGGAAGTAGTTCATTCCATTGAGGAGATTTTTGAAAAAGCGTCAGGTCGTGTTATTACCGCGACATTTTCATCGATTATAGATCGAGTGATGTTGATTATTTCTACGGCTGAAAAGTATGACCGGAAGGTAGTACTTCTCGGAAGAAGTATGAATAACTATATAGATATTGCTGTTAAACTCTGATATGTTCGACCGAAAGAAGGGACATTGATTAGCATGGAACAAGCTACTAAACTTCCAGATAATAAAGTTACTATTTGTTGTACCGGTGCTCAATGAGAAAGATATGCTGCACTTATGAGAATCGTTACAGGTGAGTCACGAGATACAACTCTCAAAGCAGATGATACTATTATTTTCTCTTCTTCTGTAATTCCTGGAAATGAACGAGCGGTTCAAGGCCTTTTTGATCTTATTTCTCAACAGTGACCCCATGTTTTTCATTATAAAGAAAGTGAAATACATGCTGGTTGACATGCTCGTGAAGAAGATACAAAGAAAATGATTTCTTTGATACGTCCAGAACTCTATATTCCAATCTATGGATTTCCACACATGTTGTATGGAAATGCAAGAAATGCGTATGAAATGGGATATGCACATGATAAAGTAATTATAATGAAGAATGCTCAGGTTCTCGAGTTTACGAAAGATTCTCATCGATTGACCACAACATTTATTCCACATAAATTAACTACTATTGATGGACATACGGTTTGATATACGACAGAACATGAACTTCATGACCGTTATCAAATTTCAACCCAGTGAGTTGTTGTTATCGCTATCTCAAAGAAATCTGGATGATATAGTATAAAGTATGATACAGTATGACTTCCTCCTATGAATATCATGACAGGTTTAGAAAAAAATCTTGATATGTTATTGAAATCTATTCTTCATGGTGATCTTTCAAAATTTAAAGATGCACATAGTTTTCAGATATTTGTTGAAAAGAAAGCAACAGATCTTATTCTTCATGATATTTGAAAAGAACCAAAAGTAGTTGTCGTAGTTCAGTAAGACTTTATCTGAAATAGTTTTGCTTTTAAAGAAAAATCTATATAATTCAAGGGCTCTTTTTCAAAGGAGTCCTTTTTCTTGTATACAAGAATTGTACAAATGATTATGGCGAATATAGTTTAGTTGGTTAGAACGCTGGACTGTGAATCCGGAGGTCGTGGGTTCGAGCCCCATTATTCGCCCCATTTTTTTTATTTTAATAACCTTTTATTTTATGACTGATTTTGCAAAAGATTTAGCAACTCAAGAACCTATTAAACCATATCATGTTGGTGTAGTGGTTTCTGGAACTGCCATTGTAGCAAATCAAAAAATGATTCTTGTTGATCTTGATGGTCATTTTACAGGAATTATTACTGGTTCTGATATGCACTCATCTACAGAAGATACTTCTGAGATTCATGCAGGAGATATTGTTGAATCAATTGTTATTGGTGACGATCGTCACAGTGGATTGATCCTTCTATCTCTTCGAAAAGCAAGCCAGATTAAACTTATTGAAAAACTTCATTCGAATTTTGATACAAAAGAAATTATTACTGTTGTTCCTAATGAAGCAAATAAATGAGGACTTCTTATTGATCTTGATGGTATTAAATGATTTATTCCAGTTTCTCAACTCACTCCAATTCACTACCCACGTGTTGAGGGTGCGAATCCAGAAAAGATTCTTGAACATCTTGGAAAATTGGTTGGAAAACCTTTCCATGTACGTGTTATTAATGTAGATCAAAACGGGAAGAAAATTATCTTCTCTGAAAAGGCAGCAGTAGAAGAACAACGTTCAGTAGCTCTTAAGAGTTTGAAGGTTGGTGATGTTGTAGAAGGTGTTGTTTCAGGTATTCTTACCTACGGTCTCTTTGTAACATTTAATGGTATTGAAGGACTTGTTCACGTTTCTGAGATTGATTGGGGACATGTAAATAATCCTCATAAATTTGCTCGTATAGGTGATAAACTTACCGTACAAGTTATTGGTATAGAAGCTGAAAAGATTTCCCTTTCTGTTAAGCGATTGAAAGCAAATCCTTGGCAAGTTCTTGCTGAGAAGTATCAAGTTGGTGATATTATTGAGGCACCAGTCCTTCGTATGTCACAATTTGGAATTTTCTTAGAACTTGATGGTGGTATCTCTGGTTTGATTCATCTTTCTGAGATTGCTCAAGATGTTGCAAAGAATATGGAGGATAAAGTACATGTAGGTGAGATGATGAAGGCACGTATTATTACTTTTGATCCACAAGCAAAGCGCATTGGTCTTTCTCTTAAGGCACTTGATCCAAATTATGTTCCATCTGGAGAACCAATTCCTGATATTCCTGTTGAAGAATTGACTAAATAATTATCTTCCAGCTATATCTAGAATAAAAAAACACTGAGTTTCAGTGTTTTTTTATTGAATAATTCTCCGTTTATTTTAATTATATATTATACATAATTTACAATTGTTATGAAACCTTATAAAACATATTGATTATGATCAAGATAATAGTTGACAAATTATTATTATAGCAAAAAATATTTGCTTTTAAATTTTCTTTCCGCTACAATAACTCAGTTATACATATCTAAGTGAAAATGTCTCTATTCATACATTTCTATTTTCTCTTACTTATGCATATAATTCGCTCGTCGTTTTACTTCTTTAATACTTTCTTCTTATGGTAAAGACGAATAACAAGGGTTTTACCCTCGTTGAACTTATGATCGTTATCGCAATTATCGGGGTTCTTGCTGCTGCACTCTTTCCTATGATGCGTGGTTACCTTGAAAAATCTCGTGATACTGCTCGTATTTCTCACCTTGGACAACTTCGTACAGTGGTTCAATCATATCTTCAAGATATTGGTGCTACACCGATGCTTGGAAGTGGTACATTACCATTCTGTGCTGGTGATACAGCTCAAGCAGGAAATGATATTGCTGCGAATCTCAACGGTGGTAAGGTTCCGGTAGATCCAGTTGCTGGACGTGTTAGTCTTCCTTGTGGTGCTTTACTTGCTACAGGAAATAAAGGGCTCTACGGTTATGCTACTGGTGTGACTGCCGCTACTAATCTTGCCTTCTTTATTGTTGCTCACGTAGAAGCTTCAGCAAGTGCTACTACAGGTGCTACTGTTTTTATGACATGAGCTCCAAATTCATGGGATACAGCAATTGATGCACTTTTACAAGTGAATGGACAAAAGGGTATTGCAAACTCAACGAATCCTTCTGCTGGAACTGGTTACTCAGTGTACGTTATTGGTGGTATGAACTAATTATATATACATCATAAATATTCCCTTGCAAGAGGGAATATTTTTTTGTTTTGCTTCCCATGATGCATTCTTATATTATATTGTATATAATATATCTGTATGAAGAAAGGTTTTACTCTCATAGAAATTATGATGGTGGTTGGAATTGTATCAATCATTGCCCTTATGATGTATTCATTTTGATGAAAGGAGTATCTTGCTAAGGCTCGTGATGCTACTCGAATTTCATACCTTTCAAAGGTTATGACCGCTCTTCGCTCCTATGAAGTGGAATATAAGACATATCCAGAACCCCCAACAGCCACAGGGAATTGTCTAAGTACATTCGAATGAGATATTACCGATTATGGATTTATAAATCTAATTGGTGAATCTATGAGTCGAGATCCGTCACCCCTTCGTACGGTTAGTATGTGCCAGATTCCATCAGTATATTGATATCAAGTTATAACGAATCTTGAAGTGGATGATAATGAGATGGCATTTCTTATAGTTGCTGATGTTGAATCCAATAAAAATGGAAATTATATATATGGCTCATCTTTTTCTGGAGTTACAGATCTCTCTGAATTTACTCTTCAAAATCAATGATCTATTGGCTTAGAAGTACCTGATCCATTGGCAGTTTTTGTTATGACCCCTGAATCTCATAATACCCTTAAATAATTATGTTTTCTTATTGTATTGGTACTCCCATTTTTTTTGATGAAGGGAAGCTTACTATGCTTCCGAGAAATAGTGGTTTGTGAATCGAAATGTTTCTTTCCCCGATTGCAATGACTCAGGTTGTTATATGAGTCGAACAGGAACTCTATCTCTATCATCATCAAACGGAAAATTCCGAGGTTTTATTTGGTTTTTTTTCCAAGGATGAACGAAGCCTTTTTCGTCAAGTTCTTAAGGTAAATGGTATTGGATGAAAGACAGCACTCTCACTCTTATGACTTGGAAAAGAGGCATTTATTCGTGCCATTGAAACACAGGATGATATACTTCTTTCTACAGTTCCTGGTATCGGAAAAAAGACAGCACAGAAAATTATTATTGAACTAAAAGATAAGGCCTCTCTTTCCTCTTTTACTGTTCAAAAACCTACAACCGAAAAGAATATCTCAGCTCAATCAAACACTTCTCTGATATCAGCACTCGTTCAGATGTGATATGATAAAAAACGAGTTGAATATACATTGGAGCAAATTCCACATACCATAACTGATCTTCAAGAAAAAACGATTTGGGCCATTCGTGAACTTTCAAAATAATATATGATTCAGTATCTTCATGATTTTCAAGCATATTTTTCCATAAAAAGTATTCCTTCTCAGTATGAGAAAGAATTATTTATTTATACACAAAAGTATATTCGATACATAGCATGGATACCATGAATTCGTATGATTGCGGTTGTAAATTCACTTGCTATGTTTGCTACTGACGAATCTTCTGATATTGATCTTTTTATAATTACAACTCCTTGAATGATGTGGTTTGTGCGTTTTTTCACCACACTTATATTTCATATTTTATGAGTACGACGTTATGGAAAATACGTACAGAAACGTTTTTGTTTATCATTCTTTATTACAGAAAACTCTCTTAACTTTAATTCTATTCTAATAGAAGATGATGTGTATATGTATTACTGGATATATTACATGAAACCGATTCTTAATTATAATGATACATATGAAAAGTTCTTGTCTGAGAATAATTGGGTGAGTATGCCTCATGAGATGCAAGTACAGAATTGAGAATACTGTATATATAATAAGAAGCAGATATCTCCTCCTCTTAAAATTTTTATTTTGTTCGATGTTTGCATTCGTTGGTGTATTCAATGGAGAACAATTCAGTCATCAAGAAAATTATGAGATCCATATGGAATTGTTATACAAAATGATATGCTTAAATTCCATACTCATGACATTAGAATAAAGACAAGAAATGAGCTTCTTTTTAAAAAATAGAAAGAATCAATAATTTTTTTGACAAAAAAACACTTTCTTATACAATGCCCGCACATATATACGGAGAGATGGCAGAGCGGTTGAATGCAACGGTCTTGAAAACCGTCATGGGGTAACCCATCCAGGGTTCGAATCCCTGTCTCTCCGCCAGTATGTATTCTAATAGAGCTCAAGTGGATATGTCAGATGGATAGCTTCCTCATCCATTTGGAGCTTATTTTATTTTTTGGTGGGTTACTCAAGTGGCTGAAGAGGCGGGTTTGCTAAACCTGTAGGGTGCCGCAAGGTGCCGCGAGGGTTCGAATCCCTCATCCACCGCCATATTTCCGTTTTTGCTATTAATTGTGGGCCTATAGCTCAGTGGTTAGAGCAGCCGGCTCATAACCGGTTGGTCCCTGGTTCAATCCCAGGTGGGCCCACCACTTAGATTTAAAAAAATCTCTCAGAAATGAGAGATTTTTTTGTTTATATGAACAATATGTTTCTAGATACATATGGAACTATGGGGGGAATTATTTTGCATATAAGTAAAAAAATAGGAGATATAATTCTATTTATAAAATATGAATACTTTGCATTTCTAGAAAGCCTATAAAATAGTATCTATATAGGATACTATTTTAATAGAGGTAATAGTCATATTCTTTTATGGTATATGGTATACGTATATAGAGTATATCTTTATATTTTTTATAAGAGGATGGCAGGGGATATGTTCACTTTGTGTGTTCAAAATACCCTATATTGTAGTTTGGTGTATAAAGGAGTGATCCATAAGTATATTTTTTATGTATTTTCTTTCCGCTATATAGAGCGATAGAACAAGGTATTTATAAAAAAAGTGCAAAATAGTTTTGACTTTGAATCCGATTTCCATATAAATCTTCCCACACGCCCAACGGGTTGTGTCTGAACCTTAACATCTCACTCACAAGAAGATAAGCGTCTTTATATTAATTTATGAGAGTTTCTTTCTTGCGATTCGTACAACAACATAATTCAAAATCCTATTCTTTTAATTAAGAGTAGGTGCTACGTTTACAAAGAGTTTGATCATAGCTCAGGATGAACGCTAGCGGTGCGCCTAACACATGCAAGTCGAGCGATGATGGTGGTGACACAGAGTTGAGAGTTTCTCTCTATTCTGTGTCACTACTTGATTAGCGGCAAACGGGTGCGTAACACGTTGATATCTCCCCCCGAGTGAGGAATAACTCTTCGAAAGAAGAGCTAATACCGCATAACACCTACGGGTAAAAGCAGCAATGCGCTTGGGGAAGAGTCTGCGGCCTATCAGCTAGTTGGCGGGGTAATAGCCCACCAAGGCGATGACGGGTAGCTGGTCTGAGAGGACGGCCAGCCACAATGGAACTGAGACACGGTCCATACTCCTACGGGAGGCAGCAGTGAGGAATATTGCACAATGGGCGAAAGCCTGATGGAGCGACACCGCGTGAAGGATGAAGCCTTTGTTGGTGTAAACTTCTTTTCTCTAGGAAGATAATGACGGTACTAGAGGAATAAGGGGCGGCAAACTATGTGCCAGCAGCCGCGGTAATACATAGGCCCCAAGCGTTATCCGGAATTACTGGGCGTAAAGCGTTTGTAGGTGGTATGATAAGTCTCGTGTGAAAGGCCAGGGCTCAACCCTGTCTTGCACGGGAAACTATCACACTCGAGTACGGGAGAGGTAAGCAGAACGGTATGAGTAGGGGTGCAATCCGTTGATACATACCAGAATACCAAAAGCGAAGGCAGCTTACTGGAACGTTACTGACACTGAGAAACGAAAGCGTGGGGAGCAAAAGGGATTAGATACCCCTGTAGTCCACGCCCTAAACGATGGACACTAAGTGTCGGGCTTATGCTCGGTGCTTTAAGTTAACACATTAAGTGTCCCGCCTGAGAAGTACGGCCGCAAGGTTAAAACTCAAATGAATAGACGGGGACCCGCACAAGCAGTGGATCATGTGGTTTAATTCGACACTAAACGAGGAACCTCACCCAGACTTGACATCGATGGAATCCGCCGGAAACGGTGGAGTACCCGTAAGGGACCTGAAGACAGGCGCTGCATGGTTGTCGTCAGCTCGTGCCTTGAGGTGTTCGGTTAAGTCCGTTAACGAGCGCAACCCACGTCGTTAGTTACTATGTCTAGCGAGACTGCTCGAGTTAATCGAGAGGAAGGTGTGGATGACGTCAAATCAGCATGGCCCTTATGTCTGGGGCTACACACATGATACAATGGTCGGTACAAAGGGTAGCCAACCCGCGAGGGGGAGCCAATCCCAAAAAGCCGATCTCAGTCCAGATTGGAGGCTGCAACTCGCCTCCATGAAGTTGGAATTGCTAGTAATCGTGAATCAGCCATGTCACGGTGAATATGTTCCCGGGTCTTGTACTCACCGCCCGTCAAAGCATGGGAGGTGTGCGTACCGGAAGCCCTTCAAGTAATATGGAGGTCCATGGTAAACACACTGACTGGGCTTAAGTCGTAACAAGGTATCCGTACGAGAACGTGCGGATGGACTATCTCTTTATCAAGAGAGTCCTTGAAAGAAATTATGCTTATCTTCTGTTGAGTGAGATGTGAGATCAGAAATGATCTTTAACAACTGTGATTCAAAGCAAAATACACAATGAGTCGAATGACTTAGAGTGTGTAATGCATGAATGTTATCAAAAAAACCAAATTAGAGAAAATTTAACAATTTCTAACCACCGTTTTTCCTTCGGGAGAAATGTGTGTACAAACGGTGAATGATATTCATACCAAAATGAACGAGAACAAAAAGCATCAAATTCAATCTATTCTATTTATAGGGTAGATTACCACGTATAAATATACGTACGGCACAAAGTGGATGCCTTGACTCATATATCCGAAGAAGGACGTACAAAGCTGCGATAAGCTTGGAGGAGCTGCTACGACGCGTTATTACTCCAAGATTTCCGAATGGGGGAACCCTACATAGTTATCTATGTAATCCAAAATTGGAAGGAAACTTGCCGAATTGAAATATCTTAGTAAGCAAGGAAAAGAAATCAATCGAGATTCCCTGAGTAGTGACGAGCGAAACGGGAACAGTCTAAACCTTTAGAGTGCCAAGCGGGCAAGCGTTGCTCTAGAGGGGTTACACGATATATTACCAGTCATTGCCTTGACTGACAATCCATCATTTTTTACAGAAGAACGGTCTGGAAAGATCGACCATAGAAGGTTATAGTCCTGTATTCGAAGTATAATTTGAGCGGTTGCGGTATATTCGTAAGTAGCATCGGACACGTGAAATCCGGTGTGAATTCGGGACGACCACGTTCCAAGACTAAAGAGTATATGAGATCGATAGTGAACAAGTACTGTGAAGGAAAGGTTAAAAGAACCCCGGAAGGGGAGTGAAATAGAACCTGAAACTTTGTGCCTTCAAAGAGTCGGAGCACCTTCGGGTGTGACGGCGTGCCTTTTGGAGAAGGAACCAACGAGTTAGTTATGCGCGGCAAGGTTAAGGAAGTTATATCCGAAGCCGAAGGGAAACCAAGTCTGAATAGGGCGATTTAGTCACGCATACTAGACCCGAAACCCGTGTGAGCTACTCATGCGCAGGGTGAAGGTGGGGTAACACCTACTGGAGGCCCGAACCATTTAGAGCTGCAAGTCTATTGGATGACGTGTGAGTAGGAGTGAAAAGCTAATCGAACCGGGAGATAGCTGGTTCTCCGCGAAATATATTTAGGTATAGCCCCATAAAGTAACAGGAAGGGGTAGGGCTCTGATAAGGCTAGCGGGTCTAATCCGACTTAGCAAACCTTGATAAACTTCGAATACTTCCTGCGTAAATTTATGGGAGTCGGACAGTGACGGATAAGCGCCATTGTCAAAAGGGAAACAGCCCAGATTCCTGTCTAAGGTCCCCAAGTTATAACTCAGTGGAAAAGGATGTGAGATTACTGAGACAACCAGGATGTTGGCTTAGAAGCAGCCACTCATTCAAAGAGTGCGTAATAGCTCACTGGTCGAGTGATCTCGCGCCGAAAATTCAGCGGGGCTTAAGTTATACACCGAAGACGGAAGTAGTATTATATACTGCGGTAGCGGAGCGTTCCCTATGCTGTTGAAGTCAGATTGTGAAGTCTGGTGGAGGTACGGGAAGTGCAAATGTTGGTATGAGTAACGTAATGAAGATGAAAACTCTTCACACCGAATGCCCAAGGTTTCCTCTTCAACGTCAGTCGAAGGAGGGTGAGTCGGTCCTAAGGAACAGCCGAAAGGCGTTATCCGATGGATATCAGGTTAATATTCCTGAACTATTTATGAAAGGTTATTACCTATGTGGGGACGCATCATAAGTATCGGACGCGGTCATGGATATCCGCGAAGAGATGATCTTTTGGTTACGGAGGCAAATCCCCGTAACAATACAGGAGAGATTCGATTCATATATGGAGTACTACTTCGGTAGTGTAAAGTATATGTCCTACGATACAAGGGTGCCGAGAAAAGCCACTCTGGGACGATCATAAATAACCGTACCGAAATCGAACACTCGTGGGCGGGTGTGAGTACACTAAGGTGGACGGGATAACTATGCTTAAGGAACTCTGCAAAACAGCGGTCGTAACTTCGGGATAAGACCTGCCTCGCTCGTATTTTACGAGCAGGCCGCAGCTAACGAGTCCAGGCGACTGTTTACCAAAAACACAGCTCTCTGCAAACGCGCAAGCGGAAGTATAGGGGGTGATGCCTGTCCGGTGCCAGAAGATTACGGGGAGGGGTGCAAGCTCTGAACTTAAGTCCTGGTGAACGACGGCCGTAACTATAACGGTCCTAAGGTAGCGAAATTCCTTGTCGGGTAAGTTCCGACCCGCACGAACGGCATAACGATCTGGACACTGTCTCAAGCATAGGCCCGGTGAAATTGCAATATCGGTAAAAATGCCGATTACTCGCAGCAAGACGGAAAGACCCTATGAAGCTTTACTCTAGCTTGGCACTGGGTTGTACATATATTTGTGCAGGATAGGTGGGAGACTATGATGATAGGACGCTAGTTCTATCGGAGTCAACGTTGAGATACCACCCTTGTATATGTATAACTCTAACCCCAATTGGGGGACAGTGCTTGGTGGGGAGTTTAACTGGGGCGGTTGCCTCCTAAAATGTAACGGAGGCGCACAAAGGTAGGCTAGTCCCGGATGGAAATCGGGATGGTCGTGTATTCGCACAAGCCTGCTTGACTGAGAGACCTACAAGTCGATCAGAGACGAAAGTCGGTGAAAGTGATCCGGCACCAACACGTGGGAGTGGTGTCGCTCAACGGATAAAAGTTACTCTAGGGATAACAGGCTGATTGCGTCCAAGAGTTCACATCGACGACGCAGTTTGGCACCTCGATGTCGGCTCGTCGCATCCTGGGGGTGGAGAAGCTCCCAAGGGTATGGCTGTTCGCCATTTAAAGCGGTACGCGAGCTGGGTTCAAAACGTCGTGAGACAGTTTGGCCCCTATCTGCTGTGAGCGTCTAGAGATTTGACGGGATCTGTTCCTAGTACGAGAGGACCGGAATGGACGAACCCCTGGTGGATCGGCTGTCAACCAATGGCACCGCCGAGTAGCTAAGTTCGGAATGGATAACCACTGAAAGCATCTAAGTGGGAAGCCAACCTGAAGATAAGATCTCTCCAGTCGCAAGACTGATAAGTGCCCTCGGAGACTACGAGGTTGATAGGTTGCAGGTGTAAGTGTAGAAATACATTCAGCCGAGCAATACTAATAGCACGAATGATATTTATACATGCTTTTTCTTCTTGTTCCATATGAATATCACACATTTATCGTGTTAGATTGTTAGTTTTCTTGGTTATTTTGATTTCGTTTTTTACACGCACTTTTCGGCTCATGGTGTGTTTTGCTTTGAATAATAAAAATCATATCTTTTTAGTGTCTTGGTGTCTATGGCGCAGAGGGTACACCTGTTCCCATTCCGAACACAGAAGTTAAGCTCTGTCGCGTTGATGGTACTTCGTCTCAAGACGTGGAAGAGTAAATAGATGCCAAGACAGTGAAAAGATAGTTATGATAATTTTAGTTGATTGAGAGAGTCTCGCTTGTGCGAGATTTTGTTGTATCATGGGCTTTTTGCCCGGGTAGCTCAGTTGGATAGAGCAGGAGCCTTCTAAGCTCAAGGTCGCAGGTTCGATCCCTGTCTCGGGCACCATATCTTTCTTTCTGGGTCATTAGCTCAGTTGGTTAGAGCGCTTGCTCGACATGCAAGAGGTCACTCGTTCGAATCGAGTATGACCCACCAGTATCGTTTCTTTATGGGTGATTAGCTCAGTTGGCGAGAGCATCTGCCTTACAAGCAGGGGGTCATAGGTTCGAATCCTATATCACCCACCATTTTCAAGAATACTCTTATGAGGTACAAACTTCATAAGAGTTTTTTTGTTTTTTCTTTATGAATCTTTCTAAGTACGATTCTGCACTCTGGTACGAGATATTTGTACTTTGAGAGTATTCTTATCTAGATCCTTATCTTAAGGATGCTCGAGTTATTTTTGATATTGGAACATATAAATGATTCTTCACTCTCTACTCCCTTATGTATCGGAGTAATTGATGCTTACTTTGTGATTTTCAAGAGTGTATTCATTATTTAAAAAACTCTCCTGTAGATTCTTTTTCTTCTCTTGAATTCCATCTTTTTGATCCTAATCTATCTATCAATGCTGCTATTTTAATTGATTTATTCATTTCTTCTGATATTAAGTTTTACCTGAATGATTCTCTTGTTGGGAGTGAAGATTCCTCACAGGAATTTTTTTATAATGAAGCCCGTCCCATGCAGTCTTCTGTTTTTTGAAATTCATTTCTTCAAAAAAATTCAAGCTCTTCCTGATCTTTTCCTATTATTTCTTTGTGACACTATATCCTTCGTATGTCTACTTGTATTGATATTTGTAAAATGGATATTGAATGATCTGAATGGGATATCCTTTTCTCTTTTTCGTCACTTGAATTTTCTAGAATATCAGTTCTTTTTTTAGAATACCATATTCTCTTTGATGAATGGTTGAGTTATCCTGATAAACTTCAAAAACATTTAACTCAATTTTATAATTCAGTTACTATTATACCATCTCCATATACCACAAAGCTTTGATATATACTTGCGACTAATGAGTAGGAATATTGCAGATTGATTTTCAAACTTTTTTCATATACTTATTTCATTGTTTTTTAATTTTTATATTTGTGCGTATCCTTAAGTATGCTTTAAAGAATATCTTTCGAAGCTGATTCCTTTCATTTTCATCGATATTGGTCGTTGCTCTTATGACTTTTTTTGTAAATATTTTGTGGTTTCTTGAATATTCTATGAATGCTATTATAGCGAATATTAATACACGTATTAGTATCTCTGTAAATTTAAAGGCATGATATACCCAGGAACATGCTACTATTTCTCGTTTTATAGCGGATATTAAAAGTGCAGTTCCTAATGTTTGAGTGGTTTATATATCTTCTCAGGATGCTCTTGAGATTGTAAAACTTCGTGACCCTGATTTAGCGTGAATTATTCAAGATGAATCAGATAATCCATTACCGAGCTCTTTGCGCCTTGAGAATATTGGGTTACCATATTATTGATCGCTCGATAGCATTATTCGTCTATATAAGGATTATATTGAGTATGATGAGTCTAAAATGCAAGCTCAACTTGTTGATTATACTTCTCAATACACAAAAATTTCTTCCTTAGTTGCTTTTATTCAAACCGTTCAATTTTGAGTCTATTGAATTGTTTGATTGTTTCTTTTTACAGTATTTATGATTATTTATAATACGATTTGAAATTTTATCTTCTTTTATCGTGACGAGATTAAAATTATTGAACTTGTTTGAGGCTCATCTTCTTTTATATATGGACCATTCTCACTTCAGTGAGGTATTTATACGCTTATTGGTACAACTATTGGTATTTTCTTGTGTTATACACTCTTTTCATATGGGAATTTCAGTAGCTTAATCAGTTTTCCAGAATTACCTCTCTTTTTCCATTCTTTTCTTGTATCTATGAGACAAACTTTTTTCATTGAAATTTTTTGATTTTTCATTTTAGGTATGTTAAGTGGATTACTTGTATCAAAGCGTTATATGGTTACTGCTCATGTATTGAATGATAAATAGTATTCCATACATGAATTGAATAAAAACTAAAAAAAATTTGCATATTTAATAAAAACATATATACTTCCCCCCGCGTTCACCTTAAATGGTGCTGTAGCTCAGTTGGTTAGAGCGCTGCCCTGTCACGGCAGAGGTCGCGAGTTCGAGTCTCGTCAGCACCGCCATGAACGTTCCTACATTTATGTGGGGCCTTAGCTCAGTTGGCTAGAGCGCCTGTTTTGCACGCAGGAGGTCAAGGGTTCGACTCCCTTAGGCTCCACCATTTTTATATGAGGTTTGTACAGTTCGTGATGAAAATCACTGATTGTACGGACCTCATACGTTGTACTTTTTTTTTCATAAATTATGTGACTTCGTAATAAACGTCCTCATTCAAAGGTATATTCTGTAAGACAGAAAGGTGTATATTCTTGAAGAAAGATTGAAAATGCTATTAAGCATTACAAGAAACTTCTTGAACGTATTACTTTTGAAGGCGAGACACTATGGCTCAAGGATGCCCTCGAGAAAGTTCTTGCGAAACTAAAAAAATACGCTATTAATCTTAACAAGATATAATATATGCCTAGACTTACAACTTACGCACACAAGAAGCTCAAACGAGCTATTGACCGTATAAACAAGAAGATGAAAAAAACAAAGAAATAATTTTTTTGATTTTTTGATTTTTTCGATACAATTTTACTCGCTTTTTACTTTTTACTTTTTTCTATTATGGCAACATTTGACCGTTCAAAGCCACATGTGAACATTGGTACCATTGGTCACGTTGATCATGGTAAGACTACTACTACTGCCGCTATTTCTCTTGTACTTGCTAAAAAATTTGGAGGTGATGTATTTGCCTTTGATCAAATTGATGCTGCTCCAGAAGAAAAGGCACGTGGTATTACAATTAACACAGCACACGTTGAGTACGAGACAGCATCACGTCACTACGCACACGTTGACTGTCCAGGACATGCTGACTACGTTAAGAACATGATTACTGGTGCTGCTCAGATGGACGCGGCGATCCTAATCGTTGCTGCTACTGACGGACCAATGGCTCAAACTCGTGAACATATTCTCCTTGCTCGTCAGGTAGGTGTTCCTTATATCGTTGTATTCATGAACAAGTGTGACATGGTTGACGATACTGAAATGCTTGATCTTGTTGAAATGGAAATTCGAGAACTTCTTTCTAAGTATGATTTTCCTGGAGATGATACTCCTGTAATCCGTGGTTCTGGACTTGTTGCTCTTGAGAATCCTACTGATTATGATAAGGCTTGGGGTGCAAAGACAATTCTTGAACTTTTTGATGCGGTTGAAGCATATGTTCCAGTTCCTGAACGTGCTCTTGATAAGCCATTTATTATGCCAGTTGAGGATGTATTCTCTATTAAGGGTCGAGGTACTGTAGTTACTGGTAAGATTGAACAAGGTATTGTTAAGGTTGGTGATGAAATTGAAATCGTTGGAGTTCGTGATACTGTTAAGACAACTGTTACAGGTGTTGAAATGTTCCACAAATCTCTTGATCAAGGTCAAGCTGGTGATAATGCTGGTCTTCTTCTTCGTGGTATTGAACGTACTGATGTTGAACGTGGACAAGTTCTTGCTAAGCCTGCTTCTATTAAGCCTCATACAAAATTTGAAGCTGAGGTATACGTACTTACAAAGGAAGAAGGTGGACGTCATACTCCATTCTTCCAAGGGTACAAACCTCAATTCTATTTCCGAACTACTGATGTAACTGGTGCTATTGAACTTCCTGCTGGAGTTGAAATGGTTATGCCTGGTGATAATATTCAAATGACTATTACCCTCGGTGCTCCAATTGCTATGGATCAAGGTCTTCGCTTCGCTATTCGTGAGGGTGGTCGAACTGTTGGTTCTGGTGTTGTTGCAAAAGTTATTGAGTAATTTCCTATTGTCTCATAAAGTCCTGAGGAATTATTCCTCAGGATCTATGAGATTATACCTTCTCAATTTATGTCATTGCAGAATTTCTTAATTCTGGTAAGACCTTACATACTAACATAGTTTATTTTATGGTTACTAAAAAAGTAGCAGAAAAAGTTACTACAAGTAAAATTCGTATTACTGTAAAAGCTTTTGAGCATCGTCTTGTAGATGAGGCTGTTGGGAAAATCATTGCTACCGCAAAAGATAGTGGTGCTATTGTTGTTGGACCTATTCCGCTTCCAACAAAGATAGAAAAAGTTACAGTTAATCGTTCAACGTTCGTTAATAAAGATGCTCGTGAACAGTTTGAAATTCGTCGCCATAAAAGACTTATAGATGTTATAGAGCCAACTCCAAAGACACTTGAACTTCTTCAGTCAATTAATATTCCTTCTGGAGTAGGCGTTGAGATCAAGGTATTATAGTTTATATTTCATTCCTTACATTTTTAGAATATGGCTCGAGTTTGTCAATTAACAGGGAAGAAAACATCTGTATGAAACAGTGTTTCTCATTCCGTTCGACGCACGAAGCGTCATTTTTATCCAAATCTTTTTTGGAGAAACATAACTGATCCTCAGACTGGGATGGTTATTCGTATGAGATTATCTGCAAAAGCTATTAAGACCCTTAAAAAGAAAGGTATCCTCTAATAGAGCGAGTCTTTAGGATATCTTATCTTTTTTAAGATATCCTAAATTTCTTTTCCGCCCGGATGGTGGAATCGGTAGACACGCAGGACTTAAAATCCTGTTCCTTCTTGGAGTACGGGTTCGATTCCCGTTCCGGGCACCATAAATACTATTAAATTCATTATTTCTCCTTTTTTATTCTTATGTTGAAAATTCGTCTCTCTCGTGTTGGTCGAAAACATGTAGCAAAATACCGAGTAGTACTCACTGATCATAAACAAAGCGCTAAACATGGTTTTATCAAAGTTCTTGGATCATATGATCCACATACAAAAACTCTTGATATGGATATGGTTACTGCTGATCATTATGTGAAAAATGGTGCACAGTATTCTGAAACTCTTGCAAAAATTCTTGCTCGTAAATAATGTACTCCCGCATATTCTTTTGCGGGATTTCTTTCATTTCATTTATTCAGTAAATCTTTTCCCATGGAAGCAAAGTTGTTTCTTGAGACTATTATTTTCTCTTTGGTTTTAAATAAAGAGGCCGTTATTATTGAACAGAAAGAAGACGAACTTTGAACTCTTTTAACCTTGAAGCTTGATCCTACTGATATGGGTACAATTATTGGTCGAGGTGGTAAAACTATTGATGCAATTCGTACTGTTTTACGGGTATTTGGTTCAAAAATGAACCTTAGAGTAAATTTAAAACTCATTGAAGATAAGCCAATTCTATAATTGGCTTTTTATTATTTTTATGTAAAATAATTTTACTTCCCGTATTTCTTTTGTATAATACGATGGTGTTCTTTTCAAGTAATTATGGATATATTTCAGGTTTATCAAATTGAAGATTTCGCACTGTATCTGGTTGCTTTTGTTGTTATTTTTTCTTGATTTCTTTCCATTGTCTATGTTATTTGGTGAGGTTTTCAACTGGTTTTATCTGGATGAAATGAGGAGAAAGTAAAGAAAGCAATTAATAGTATGCGTTTTTCTATTTTTTGAGTACTTGTTCTTATTGGTATTGTGTATATTTTTCCACTTATATGAGATCTTGTTTGACTTCCTATTAGTGAATATATTACTCCGGAACGTGTTTTTTCAACTACCAATAATTTGGTTGATTATCTTATGCAACCAACGAATCATCTTTCTCCTGAGTTTTCTTTGGATGATGATATTTTCATTGAACCTATGCCTGATGATTTTATTGATTTATAATTTGAAGTCTTTACATTCATACTTTTTTTTATAAACTTACCTTCATCATTTTCTAATTTATTATTTATGGATTTTTCTCTTATCCCAACTGCGCTTGCTGCAACTTCTCCAATTTTTGATCCTTCAGCAACCTATGAGCCAGGTGATCTAATAACTTTTGGTATTTCTTTGGTAGTTTTGATTGCGGGTTTATTTGCAGTTATGTTTATTATTTGGGGTGGTGTTATGCTTATTCTATCTGGTTGAAAGGATGAAAAAGTGAAACCAGCAATCAATAGTATTCGATATGCTGTTCTTTGAGTTATAGTTATTATTATTTCCATATTTGTTGCACCAAGAGCTTGAGATTTGCTTGGTCTAAATGTTTCTTGATATTTGTCACCGTCTACAATATTTTCAACTATCAAAGTTTTAGCAAATCGTATTTTTGGTTCACAGAATAATCCTACTATAGAAACAACTTCTGACTTACAATTGGGAGATGATTTTTCGAATCTTGATTATTAAAATTCTATTTATTTTTCTTAAAAAACCATTCAATTTGAATGGTTTTTTTCTTTTTATAATAGCCATAAATCGACTATTTTTCACTTTGCAAATTCCCTTTTTTTTCATATAATTTTTCAGAAATTTTTATGTCATTTCTTCACTCATTCTTTTATGTCAGAAAATGAAATTATCCCCGATGGTTTAAATACTCAGGATGAAATTGTGTCCTCAAATCGTATGGTTTATGACGGTGATAAAGACCGTTCCATTGTTGATGAAATGGAAACGTGTTATCTTGATTATGCAATGAGTGTTATTGTTTCTCGCGCACTTCCTGATGTTCGCGATGGATTAAAACCGGTTCATCGTCGAATTCTATATGCGATGTATGATTGAGGTGTACGAGCAAGTGGAAAGTATCGAAAATCAGCCCGTGTTGTTTGAGATGTTCTCGGTAAATACCATCCCCATGGCGATACTGCAGTATATGATTCTATGGTTCGTATGGCTCAGGATTTTTCTCTTCGGTATACATTAATTGATGGACAGGGAAATTTTTGATCCATGGATGGTGATGGTGCTGCTGCTATGCGTTATACTGAAGTTAAGATGGATAAGCTTGGTGAGTTAATGTTGGCTGATATTGATAAAAATACAGTAGACTTTAAAGATAACTATGATGCATCAACTCAAGAACCTATGGTTCTTCCAACTCGTATTCCAAATCTTTTATTGAATGGCGTAATGGGAATTGCGGTTTGAATGGCTACCAATATTCCGCCTCATAATTTAAAAGAAGTTATTGATGCGCTTATTTTTATGTTAAACCATGAAAATCCATCTGAAATTTCTATTGAAAATCTTCTCGATTTTATTCATTGACCGGATTTTCCTACATGATGAATTATTTATAATAGGAAAGATATTCTTGAGGCTTATGCAACAGGAAGGGGTTCTATTATTCTGCGTGGTAGGGCTGATATTGATGAGTTGAAGTCAGGAAAGCAAGCAATCATTATTTCTGAAATTCCATATCAACTCAATAAATCTGATTTTGTTATTAAAATTGCAGAATTGGTAAGTGAAAAAATTATCGTTGGTATCTCAGATATTAGAGATGAGTCAAATAAGGATTCTGTACGAATTGTTATTGAAATGAAACGTGATGCTTTTCCAAAGAAAATTCTCAATCAACTCTATAAGCTTACTCCACTTCAAACAAGCTTTTCTTTTAATATGATTGCTTTGACTGATAGGGGATTACAGCCAAAATTGTTTAATCTTCGAGAAATTCTTGAAGAATTTATTGGACACAGAAAAGAAGTAGTAACTCGACGTACCCAGTATGATCTTGCTATTGCAGAAGCTCGAGCACATATTCTCGAAGGTTTGAAAATTGCCCTTGATAATATAGATGCTGTTATTCGTACTATTAAAGAATCGAAAACAAAAGAAGAAGCTCATCTTGCTTTAATGAATAATTTTCAGCTTTCAGAAAAACAAGCTACAGCTATTTTAGAGATGCAACTTCAGCGTCTTGCCGGTCTTGAACGAAAGAAGATTGAAGATGAACTCGCAGAGAAAATTATTCTTATTGCTGATTTGCGAGATATTCTTGCAAATCCAATTCGTGTTCGAGATATTATTATTACTGAATTGAAAGATATTCATGAAAAGTTTTGAGATGATCGACGAACTGAGGTTCATATTGGGGCATTAGGTGAATGGAATCCTACAGATACTATTCCAAATGAAGATGTAGTTGTGACACTTTCAAAGAATTGATACATTAAACGTGTAAAATCTTCAAGTTTTCGTGTTCAACGACGTGGCTGAAAAGGAATTACAACGGCTGTAAAGGATGAGGATGAGATTGCAACCATTCTTTCTACCCAGAATCATAATACTCTCCTCTTCTTTACAAATACTGGTAGAGTATTCCGTCTCGCAGCATATGAGATACCAGAGATGCAAAGAACAGCAAAAGGTCAACCAATGGTTCAATTACTTTCACTTGCAAAAGATGAATATGTAACAGCTGTTTTGGATTTAGCAAAAATTACAGGGCAACACCTTTTCCTTATTAGTTCTAAGGCTATTGTAAAACGAATTGATATTTCAGATATTTTAAATATTCGTTCATCATGACTTATTGTTATGAAGCCTCGAGAAAATGATGCTCTTGGTTGGGTATATGTAACAAGTGGTACTGATAATATGCTTCTTGTTTCTCGAGGCTGAAAAGTAATTCAATTTTCTGAAACTGATGTTCGTGTTATGGGGCGAGCTGCAGCTGGGGTACGATGAATGCATATTGCTGATTCTGATTCTTTGATTGAAGCTTGTGTTGCAAATGAATGAGCGAAATATATTCTTACAGTAACGGAAAATGGTATGTGAAAGATTAGTTCACTTGATGATTATCGTGAACAAAAGCGTTGAGGAAGTGGAGTAAAAGTGGCAAATACAACTGGAAAAACAGGAAATATTATTTGAGCACAGGCCTTAACAGATGAGCAAAAACATGAAGGTGAAGTGATTCTTATTTCAAAATCAGGACAAACGATTCGTGTTCCTATTTCAGAAGTTAAAATCCAATCAAGAACAACACAAGGTGTGATTCTTGCAAAATTAAAAGATAGCTCAGATGCTTTTACGAGTGCAACAGTAGTTAAGAAAGGGGATGATGAAGATGCTTCAGAAGAGGAAGATTCTACCGCTAAATAATTTATAAATCATTTCCCATGAAGAAGCTGCTTATATGGTTTGGATTTATTTTTTGAATATTTATATTCTTACAAGATTCTGTCTTTGCTCAGATTACGCTTCAAAATATACTTTTAAAGCGGCAATATGAATCACTCCTCAGTAGAATTCCAAAATGATTATCAGAAGAAGATGTTGCCAGGATAAATATGAAGCTTTTAAATCTTGAAGAAGAATATTCTATTTTAGATACGTATACAGGTAGGGGTATAAAAGATTTACAATATAAAACACATTTAGCAAATTCTCGTAAAATTCTCCTTGAACTCAATCGTATTCTTCGAGCTATATCAAATCAATCTTCTTGAAATTCTATAAAATGAGAATCATGAGATACAGTGACTCCGCTATTTTTTGGCTCACCAGTTGAGTCTATACAGCAAAAATCCACTAGCATTTCTTTTTATGCTGATAAATTTGAATGAGGAAATACTTCAAATGGTGAAATTTTTTCACAGTGAAATTTCTCTGCAGCGACTTGTATTTATCCGCTCTGATCCCTTGTACAGATTCATACAACTACAAAATCAGTAGTTGCGAAAGTGAATGATCGTATGAATTGTTCAAAGTTTCCATCAGCTATTGATCTTTCTAAACAATGATTTTCCGTACTTGATGCTTTATCAAAGTGACGGATAGAGGGAAATTCTATCTTATTAACCGATTCACTTCCAAGGGGGTATGTTAAAAAATACCTCAACACAAACACCTTCCAAGATTTATGAGTTTTACTTGATCAGCAGCAACCCAATACATATATAGCTTCTGAAAAGGTAAAGATTTCTTGAAAAATTATAAACAACGCTTCGGAAGGTATTATTTTTTTCCGATCTCCTTCATGAAAAGAGATTCCAATGCCTTTAAATATATGAATAGGTGGTAGTTTTGAGTATGAGTTTTTACCGACTGAAAATGGAGAGTATACGCTTATTCTTTCAAGTGGACGAAGTTTTGAAACATCACTCTTTGAAAAAATATATGTATTCCCAAGAAATATTTTTTCAAGTCTTTTATATAGTATAAATTCAAAAACAAACAAATATACCCTATCGAGTATTCATATTTCTCATGATGAAAACAGTAATATTCATATAAATCTCCCAGAAAAGAATATATTTTATGTAGTTACCATCAAACAAAATAATAAAACTTTGATTCGATCAGGGAGAGGGGGTGTTATTTTTTGAAAAGAGGATTTATTAGGATTTAAAGAAGGAAATTCACATGTTATCATAGATGCTTTTCTAACAAGTACGCCTTTTTCTCATGATATGTCATCGTATATAGGGAGAGTTTTTGATTCTGATACTCTATTTTCATATGGGTATCAATCCACGCTTCGCTGATCCGCTGAGATTTATAGACAATGAAATCAATGAGTAATACAATTCACCTCAGGTAGGGATGTGCGTCTTAAGTGTGATTATGATATTATGGATCCAAAATGACAAGTTCATAAATATTCATTTTCTCAATCATATTGCTCCAATGGTGAGTCTATTAATATGTGAAAATTGATAAAAACAACATTTCCTATGGAGTATGATTGAGTGTATTTAGTTGAGGTAAATGACATTGAAGGAAAAGCATATTTAAATATTCCAATAACCCGATGATCATCCCTTCAAATTCTTCCGAATCCTGCATATTCAATTTCTAAAAAGATTCGTTCCGATATTGATTCTATACGTAAATATGGACTTACTTCAATCAATCAACTTCGAAAACTTCAATGATTATCAAGTCTTAAGCTGGATGATACCTTAAATTTTCTTGCGCAGAAAAAATCAGAAGATATGGCTGAAAATAATAGCATTTCACATATGGATTCCTATGGTTGAAATATTGGTTCTACCGCTAAACGGCTATGACTTATTTTAACTGGTCATTTATGAGAAAATGTAGCAGGCTGAAACATCGGGGATATGTACCTGTTTGAATTATTAAAGTTTTCTCCCGCACATTTATCGAGTATGATTAATCCTGGTTTTAGTAAACTAGGAATTGGTCAGTCTATTCAGGATGGAAAGGTATTTTATGTCCAAGTTTTTTGAGATTAAGTTATATTCAATAAGTTTGCCTTTATTTTAGAATTCACCAATTTTTAAATTTATTACTTGTAATATATTACCATCAGTAGATAAAAAATATCACCATAAATTGGTGATATTTTCTTCTCATGAGCTGTTGATATTAAAAATATTTGTAAAGTTCTTGGCGGAGTTTGAATGTCTTGTAGAATTTATTGAGTCTTATTTTGACTGATAAATTTCCCATTTTTAGATTTCTTACTTTCCTATGTATGAATATATAGACAAAGTGAGTTATTACTTTGATTATTACTTATTCTTTATTTCTCATGGTGGTATAAGGTTATTCAATGGAGGTATTGATTTAATTTCCATCTATTTATATCATTATTATTTTGCTTCGTTTCGGTGTGAAATGCTATCCAAATCTTTTCTTAATGAGTATGTACATCTAATCAATGGCTTCATATCGTATAAATATGAGAATACGAATGTATGTTCGTGTGATTGATATTACTTTTTGTTATGGAGGATTTACTTTTTAATTTGTGCGTCTTCTCATGATTTTACGCGTTATATAAATATTCGGTTGAGATATATTTCCTAAATTATAAAAAGGTAGAAAATTTCATAATGAATACTTAGTGTGAAGATGATGAAATTCAATTAAGAGATTACTATATTCTCATATGGTAATAATATAACTAATATACCTATATAGGTATATTTTGAACATGATTACTTATATTCGATGAATTATGTTTTATGTATATTATTTTTTTCATATTAATTACAATATACTTTCCATTACCGTCTACCTCTTTTCTTAAACTTTCCTTTCTATTTTCTGTTTTCTTGTACAATGTATTCAATATGGATTAACTCTTCTGACATGCTTGTTCGCACCCTTCAGAAATCACTTTTTCTTTTGATTCCTCTCTTTTGTTCTATTTGAGGATTTTTTCTCATGTCTTCAGAAGTTTTTGCTGCCTATCCATCTCCTCCTTTTGTTGGTACTTTTTCCGGATGAACTATTTCTGAATACCTTCGTCGGATGCTTGTAAATCCTACTGATTCTACCAGTGGTACGGTATTAAGAATTCAAACCGTTTGACTTGAGGCTACTGGTGTTGTAAATCCAATTCTCTATGGATGGACGGATGGTGTTTCTATTGGTACGAATAGTGATAGTGGATATTCACTGAATGTTCTCTGAAGTGGTTTTTGAACAAGATGAAAGGTAAACACTTCACATGGATATTGTATCTCAGGAATGTGTATTAGCTCTTGGGCTGAAGTTGCTATTGTTTGAATGGGAAGTGGTACTCAGTATTTTGTTCCACTTTGGGCATCATGAGCTATGCAGCTAGTTGACTCTATTATCTTTCAGACGAACTGAAAGATAGGAATTAATAATATAAACCCATTAGAAATGGTGGATGTTGGTGGAAATGTTCGTGCAAATGGTTTTTGTATATGAATCGATTGTCGTCTTTCTTGGAATGATGTAAACATTTGGTGACTGAATTGATCTGATGCATACTATACTGGATGAAGAATTGGTATTGGTGTTACTTCGCCAACCCAAATGCTAGATGTTGTTTGAATTGCAAAAACTTCATTATGATACTGTATTGGTTCAAATTGTATCGCTAATTGGCCTTCAATTGCTCCATATTTATCATGATCAGATATTACCTTTTCCTGATCACCATCACGATTGGTGAAATGGAATTCAACATGAACTGGGTTTTCGTATTCTGGTATAGTGTTTGATAATGGTATTGGTATTTCGGTTGGTGGATCATCAGTAACAGCTGGTTACATACTTGATATCATTGGTCAATCACGAACTCAGTGAGATATTCACCCTTGAATGAATAATATATACGATCTTGGTTCTTCTTTGTATGCTTGGCGTAATGTGTATATTGATGGACAAGTTCTTTCTGATTCTGGAACTTCTTCAGCGTGATCTCCCTCGTATACATGGGAAGGTGATCAAGATACAGGAATGTTTCATCCATCCGTTAATTCGGTTGCTTTTTCAACAAATGGATGAGAAAAAATGCGCATTAATGCTCTTTGAAGGATTGGAATTAATACCACCAATCCAAGTCAACAGTTTCACGTAAACTGAACTATTCGTGCACAATGAATTATCCGATGAAGTGATGGAACTGCTGCTGCACCAGAATATACCTTTGAATCAGAACAGGATGTGGGTATGTTTCGTCCGTGAGCGAATATATTAGCATTCTCTACCAATGGGAGCGAACGGCTTCGTATGAATAATGTATGAAACATCTGAATCGCTACTACCTCTCCATGATACCGTCTTGATGTTCAAGGATGACAAGTAAATGCTGCCTCATGATTCTGTATTAATGGTTCATGTATTAATAATTGGTCAAGTGTAGGGGCTTGGACACTCAGTGGAAATGATCTCTTCAATAATGTAGGTACTAATGTAGTTGTAGGATGAACAACATCTTCATCATGAGCATTTGCATTTGAGGTACAAGGATGATATATAAGTGTGGGAAGTGGATATTGTATTGGATCTGATTGTAAAACCTCATGGTCACAAGTAGCGACCTCTATTACTGGAAATCCAGACTATCTTCCAAAACAAAATGGAGCAGGGAATGGATTGATCAATTCGAATATCTATGAAACTTCTACCTGAGCTGTTTGATTCTCATGAACCCTTATTCAATGAACGATTCCATGGGCTCGTCTTTCTAATGTTCCCAATGCAAGTACTCTTGGTTCTGGTATTGTTCGTTTGACCAATTCCTATGTAGGAACTTCAGCAACCCTTGCTCCAAATCAACAAGCAATCAATAATCTCTATACCTATCTTGTTGGATATACGGATAATGCTATTGCCGGACTCTCTTGGAAACAAGCGGTAAAGGCAACTACTACTGGTAATATTGCACTGAATGGTCTTACCGTAGTTGATGGATATACCCCAAGTGCCTGAGATCGTATCTTAGTAAAAGATCAAACAGTCCAATCTGAGAATGGTATCTATATTGCTTCTGCATGAGCTTGGGTACGTTCCAATGATACAGATTCTGGATCAGAATTTCCATCCATGGCCGTATATATTCAAGAATGAACTACCTACAAGACAACTGGTTGGGTACTTTCAACGCAGTGAACAATAATCCCAGGAACAACTAATTTGGTTTACTCTCAGTTTTCAGGAAATGGCGCTTATATATGAACTCTCCCTATTGTAGTAAGTGGGAATAATATCTCTATCAATCAATCTAACACCACCACTAATTGATATATTTCTTCTGGTGACTGGAATATATTTAATAGCAAGGAGCCAGCAGTTACTACCGGAACAACAGCACAATATTATCGATGAGACAAAACATGGCAAAATTTCAACCCTTCCGTAACCGCAGCACTCACAGGATGAGTTTCAACTATTACAACTACAAATCTTGCTACAAATTTAGCTTTGGTCTCAAATGGTTTTGGTAAAGTTGCTGTTTCAACAACAACCACTACTGAATTGAATTACCTTATAGGGGCTTCAAGTAATATACAAACCCAACTCAATAACCGTATTTCTTCAACGGGTACTGCAAATTATGTTCCAACATGGACACCATCTGGTACTGGACTTACTGCTACCTCTCTTCTCTATACTACTTCTACCGGAGTTTGAATCGCTACTACCTCTCCATGATACCGACTCGATGTTCAGGGATGACAGGCAAATACTTCGTCTGGATATTGTATTAATGGGGTATGTGTAACCAGTTGGACATGAGCTTCTATGGGGCCATGGACACTCAGTGGTACTATTATAATGCCAAATAATATTTCTTGGAGAATGGCTTTTTGAAAAACAACCATGGGCTCATGAAAATATAGTATTGATATTGGTTCTGGATTTTTGAATTCCATGAGTGGATTATGTATCAATAATAGTTGTTTAACTGATTGGACTGATTTAAATAATCTTGTAAAAAGTAAAGGTACTTCTCATTATTTGGCGAAGTTTGATAGTGGTTGATATATTGGGGACTCTTCTCTCTATGAAACTGGTTCTCAATTATGGATCCAAGATATTGATGAAATTACTAATGATTGGTGATCTTCTCCGGTCAATCGAGGTGCTATTACGATAGCGAACTTATCAATGTGACCAGCAACAAGTTGAACGAATCCACTTCTTACCTTACGTGATAAATCGGATGGCAAAACGTGTGGTATTTGGCTTGGTGTGTGAAAGATTCAATCAAACTGTACTTGGGATACATGAGGTTCTGCGTTATATACTCCAGATAATGTCATTAAATATGCTGCAGATGGATCACAAACTTGATCTGCAATTTATAGTGATACAGCTGGTGATGTTGGTATAGGTATTTCAAATCCTCTCTATAAATTGGATGTAGGAGGAAATTCACAATTTGCTGGAGATGTCTTTCCTTCAGCTTCGACTCTCTATAATCTCGGACTTACTACGAATCGTTGGGATAATCTCTATCTAGGTTGAGATATAGATCTAGCAGCCGCTTCGAGAATCACGGGGAATCTTACTCCCTCAGTAAATTATGCATACGATTTAGGTGCTTTATTAGCTCGTTGGAGAACGATATATTCTTGAACTGGAATATATTGAAATCATCTTCTCATAGGAGGGAATACTTTGTCATCGGTTAATTATAAACTTGATATATTCTGATGATATGCGAATTCCTCCAGTGGTTTCTGTATAAATGGTTCATGTGTAGCTAGTTGGACTGGAATATCTGCATGACCATGGAGTATCAATGGTACAGGGGTCTATAATAACACAGGTGCTACAGTAATTATAGGATGAACTACATCTTCTTCAGGATGATATAAGCTTGATGTAAAGTGATACGCAAATTCCTCTAGTGGACTTTGTATTAATGGATCTTGTCTTAATTCTTGGTCTGCCATATTGAGTGTACTTCAGGGATCAGGGAATTATATACCAAAATGGAATTCTGCAGGTACTGCCATGATTCCTTCACGTTTAAAAGATGACGGGGTTGATATTTCTATAGCTACGTGATCCCTTCAATTGGTGAATATTGATATTAATAATCAAAGTCAGTATAATCAAGTTCTTATATCTTCCACTGGTATTTTGAAACAATGATTAACTCAGAGAGATAAACTTCGTATCTTTGCATATAGTGCTTATGGTGCTAATGGCGTTCAGGAAATGTGTCGATCAGATTCAACAGGAACGGTAGATTGTGGAACTAATTCAAATAATCATACGAATGTAATGAATTATAATAATTTTTACCCAACAACTTTTACAGGTTGAATTGGTGATTACATACCTGCATCAGGAACCAAACCAGGATACTTTGTATCGAATTTTACAGGAACCTTTATGGTGGTAACGAGTTATACTTTTGAGAATGGATCACTTGATACACTGACCGGTTGATGTAATTTTTATCCATACTACAGTGTCTATACCAATTCTGGAAGCTTGCCTGCATTGCGTATTAATGATTGAACAAATCCAGCACATTATACTGTGCAAAGTGATTGAGTTATTACAGCTTCTGTAGCATCAACGAAT